>TARA_R110001592_G_scaffold122620_3_pt1 | contig 22714 bp, 42 predicted proteins | sample TARA_R110001592 | Tara Oceans TARA_R110001592 (sample SAMEA4398387) | marine metagenome | biome: Polar Biome; feature: [SRF] surface water layer (ENVO:00010504); material: water (ENVO:00002006), including particulate matter (ENVO:01000060) such as... | depth 5 m | reverse complement strand
ATGTCGCAGACCTCTTTGCTGTGCTTGTCCCTTCTCACGATCTTCTCGCCCCATTTCCTGATCAGAAGATTCATCTGCTCGTTCTCCATCTTGATGCTCCTATAGCAAGCGCATCCTCCGAGGTTGCCATGATCATCTTTCAGCATGTGCATGAAGTTCAGCCGCAGGATCTTTCTGTCCCGATTCAGAACCTGCAAGCAGATGTCGTAATCCTCTTTCAAGGGCAGTCGGGGGTCATAGCGAATCGATCCAATCCGATCCACTCGGATGCCGTGGAAGGAGCTGCTGCAATAGGATTTGCAAGCGAATGGCGTGTACTCTCTGTAGCCACCTTTGTCAGATACGCAATTAATCCCCCAAAGTGCAGTGCCCCATTGATCCGCGATCTGAAATCCATGCTCGATGGCTTCAAGTGCAGACTCGCCTTCCAGGGAGCTAGCCTTTTCGGTTTCGAAGTACTGCCCTAATTTCATGATGTCATCATCGATGAGCAGGATCTCTTTTTCTCCCTGATCCTTCGCCCATTCAATCAGCCAGTTGCGGACTCGAGGGATGTTGCCCCTTGTTGAGTCGGGCAATTCGAGCACATCCACTCCTGCAGCTTGGTACTCTTCGACTTCGAAGCTGTGCACGCAGTAGGTGGTTTCTGGAATGATCTTGTGAGTGAGCAGACCACCTGCCCTTTTGTAAGACGGTGCAAGGATCTTCATTTGCCTGCACCCGTGATCTTGGCAATTGCCTCTGGTCCATCAAGCACTCTGCCGACTCCTGAAGACCACGGCTTGCCATTGGCTCTTTTGCTGGTCATGGTTTCAATGTCGAAGATGCTTTGAGCCTGAAGCCAGTCGATATCTGAATCGAATTTCAGCACGATGTATTGGTTGCATTCACCGATGAATTCGCTGAAGGTCACTTCTGGTTGCTCTTCTTTCTCTCCATCAGTCAGAAGATTCTCGAGCTCCTCTTCATCGAATCCAGTCATGTCGACATCATCGCCAAGTTCTTTGAGCTGCTCTGCGAGTATCTTCGAGTCCCACTCAGCAAGTTCAGCGGTTCGATTGTCTGCGATAGCGAATGCCATCTGCTTTTCATCTTCCAGCCTTGTCACCACTGTGTCGATTGTCTCCCATCCCATCGACTTTGCTGCGGCCAGGGTGCCATTGCCGGCGACCACCTTTCCGGTATTGTCGATCACGATCGGCTTCTGCTGTCCAAATGCTTCCAGGGAATGCCGGATCGCTGCGAGGTTCTTCTGATCATGCGACCTTGCATTGTTTGGATCTTCAGTCAGCTCTGCGACTTTTCTTTGCTCAATTTGCATGTGTCCTCCTTTGGATGAATGGTGCAGACTCTTCTTTGCTCAAGGATAGCTGCTTTGTCTTCATTCTTCAGGACTGCACCCAAGTTCTTGCTGATGCTCCGCTGTCGGCGTGAAAAGTTCTACTGCGATGCCACAATTCAGACAATGCAAGAAGCTCACCATCTCCCACTGAGCTATGTCGAGCCCCATGCTTTCGGGATCTCCATCACTGCCCCAACATAACTCAGCTCCGCAGTAGCAGTTCATTCTTCATCTTCCTCTTCATCTTCTGCATCTTCATGATTCCCGAAAAGCACATCAACAGCCACGTCGAGCAATGCACCGACGACCGTGAACTTTTCGAGCTCGAATTCGATCTGCCAGTACTTCACCATCTTGATGAGTTCCTCTGCAAACTTTTCGCCGGGCGTTACTGGCATTTCATTTCATCCTGATCAGTCGAGCATCCCAGCACTTGCCATGCAGTCTGCTCGGTCGGTCCCATTTTGCATCGACGACTAGGATTGCAGTGCCCCACTGGCTGGTGTCTTTCCTCTTCGCCCAATCCGGTTGCAAGGGTCCAGACGTTCCGACATTAGCGAACCAGTATGGCAGTGGGATCTTAGCAGTTCTTTTCATCTGCGTCGGAGGTACCGGTCGATGAGTATGCCCACGCACCGAAAGGCTGTGCGGGATCCACCCGCAGGATGCGATCATCTGGAGCCCTTCAAGCTCATCTGAATTTCCGCCGACATCAAATCCATGAAAGAAATGAGCTTGCCCCACTCTCATCACTGCCCTCTTGCTTTTTTCATAGGGCAGCCAGGACCACTTGCGAAACTCTGCACCATGCACTGGGTGACGATTCCAATCAGTGAGCCCTCTTAATGCACGGGGCACTCTTCTCGGATCCTTGGTGATCAGGTTGTCATCGTGATTCCCTGTGTTGATCCAGCGGATGCAATCATCAGGGAGCACTGCCCTTATGTTTTCCAGGAAGCTGGCAGCATGGCTGAATTCATCCTCAAGATCATGATCGAATTCATTTGCATGAATTGATGCTGCACCCGCTTCGAAGACATCACCCAAGTGGCCGAAATGAGTCAGCCCTTTGATGTTTGCCAGGGTGTCGAAGATCCACCGCTGAGTTGCAGCTGGCTGCATAGGGGAATGCGAGCAACTGATCACTGCGATCTTTGCTACTCGTTGTTGCCGCATCTTTTCATTTCTTTCCGCAGTCAGCCTTGCAAATTCTTTCCATGTCTTTGCGAAGAGAGCGAACGAGCGTGTAGTAAACGAGCACCCACGCGATGAGTGGAGCACCAGTCGTTTCGGCCACCTTGATCAGAGTTTCAGGATCCATTGCTTTATCCCTTCAGACTGTTGAAGAATTTCGTGACTCGATCCTTGAGCACTGCGCCAGCGCAGAAAGAAACCGATGAGAGCAACAGCATAAACCATACTGTGCCAAAGAATTCAGATACGTTTGCCATGATCATGGGGCACCTTTTCCTTGAGAATTGTTTGCAATGTCTTGTAAGTCCACGCTGCCGAAATCAATCCGGTGCAGATGACTGCAGGGATGAAGAGGTAGTCATCATATTTCGCGATCATATAATTCAGGACCACCATCAAGAGTCCGCCGATGGTAGGGTACCAGCCTTTTTTGCCAGCAGTCACCACGATCAGACCCATGCCGGCGACAATGCAGAGGCCACCGATCATCGAAAGAATCGTGAGTCGATCTGGATCCTGTGCTGCTTGCTGAATTGAATGAGTTGCGCTCGAGACTTGAGCTCCTGGAATTGCTTTGCAACTGCTGATAAGCAATGCAGTGATCATTAGTCCTGGCAATTTGATTCTTTTCTCCAACCTCTTCACCTTTCCAACTTCTCGATGCGATTCAGGAGCTTTTGCAACTGCTCGTTTTGCCATGTGTCAGTTATCTGTGAACCGATCGAAGCCTTAAGTACATCAGAGCTTATGCTTCGAAGCTCTGCGATATCTTCGATGTTTCGCTCGAGTTGAGCATCACGCTTTCCGATGGATACCATCACGCCAGCGATTCCGAGAATCAGCACGATCAACTGCGCTCCCTGGATCTGAGTCTGTAACTTCCGATTGTTTTGCATCTGCAATTAGTTCCATCAGCTGGGGAAGGTCATCAAGTTTGAGCATCAGAAAGAATGGCCCTCTGTCTTCTTTCATCAGAACGATAGGTAGAGCATTCTCACCACGATCACTTTCTGCTTGATCAAAGAACCTGCAGGCAGCAATCGATTTTCGTGTCTTTACTTCTGGGTGAAAGGCAGCGCCCATGTCGATGTCAGCCATACCTGCTTTGCCACAATGCTGAGCAGTCCGAGAAGCAGGAATGCCAAGCACTCGCTCGATTTCACGAGCTGCCTGGCGTTCTCCCCTTTTCCCTTTTTCACGCTGTGCTCGGCTCACGGTTTCCATTCCTGAAATTGCCCCTGCATCCTTTCGGGGAGAATTTCATCCGTACGACTTCACCGTACTGCTTCTTTCTCCATCGATCAGATGCAGTAAGCATCGTTGTTCGCTTCAATCCAATCAGCTTCGCGATTTCACCCATCGAGAGCAATCGACTCAATCGATCGATCGCAATGATCGCCATGATCTCGCGAGCTTCAGAGATTGCCTTGCCTTGTCTACTATCGGCGAGCACTTCTGAAAGCTGGAGGTTTCTGGCCCGTAAAATGTCCTCGATGTCCCTCCTGAGCATTTCCTTCTCCCCGGCAATGCCTAGTGGCTTCTTGTGGTCAGGGATGCCGTAGAGTTGTTTCAGAGTGCCGGTGTAAGCAAGATACCCGCACCCTGCGCCCACTTGAGCAGGGTGCGAGCTCTTGCCGGAGCGACCTGGACGTTTGTCACTCTTCATCAGCCGTCCCCACCATGGTCGACTTGCATGAGCAACTCATCAGCTTTTTTTTTACTCTTGGCATATCCCCCACGAATCAGCCATGCCACGATTTCCCTGTGGTTCATGCCCCACTTCATGCGAAGGGTTTCGATCTTGTCCTTGAGGTTTATACTCATTCTCCCACCTCTTTCAGGACTGCAAGCATCTCGTCTTCGAATTTCTTGTCGAGATTCTGATCGACCACCATTTGCCTGCCCTTATTGGTCAGGGAAAATAGCGGCTCGCCTCTTCGACTTCCTCTAATTGTGATGAGTCCATCCTTCATCGCTTCCTCGATCAACTGCTCGAGAAACTGCTGCCCTTCTGCCTCCTGCAAATCAGCAATCTGTTCACGCATCAGTCGCTCCTCGTCTGAATTTAGCATCGATTTTTCCTCTCATTCGATGTGCTCAAGTGCTGCCAGCACCATTGCCATTGTGAAGTTCTTCCACTCTGCAAGGTCCTGGCTGAAATCCACCTGCACGTCGCAGGTCATTTTCAGCTTCCTCTTCACTTCCTCTTTCTCTGCATCTGTCATCGACTCAATCCTGTCGATCATCGTCGATCGATCTGATGCAGTGATGCCTTCCTCGATCGGGTCCCCTGTTTTCCCTGGACCGCGATGAGCATCTCGCACTTTGAGGTAGGCATCCATCACCCACTTAAGATGTGGTTTCTTGACTGCATAAGATGTCGCCACCTCATCGAGAGCTTCATCGAGCCACGGCTGTACTAGGTGCTGGAGCCTTCTGGTCCAAAGATCACGCTCCTCGTCCGTCCAATCGACCAAAGGCCATAGGCCGTTGATCTTCCTCTTGTTTGCTTCGAATGACATCAGAGGGCTGCCCTTTCAGATCGATTGTTCCATGCTTCATCTGGCTCGATCCATCCTTCCTCATCGAGCCATCGGCTTGGATTCCTCCAATACTCGCCACGACCTTCTGGTGAGTTGTAGTAGCTCTGAATCCGGGCCATCAGAAATCCGATCGGATCTCTTCCATCGACTTCATCGGATACTGTCACCTTCTCCAATGCCATGCCGATCTTCACCTTTGTGGTTGAGGGTTGCTTCTGCTTAGCTTTTGGTATCGACTTCCACACCTCATCCACTCCAGCCATTTCCTTGTATTTCTTTATGTCCGCAGATGAAGTTGAAGTTGAAAATGAAGATGAAGATGAAGACCCGTCCCCACCCTTGCTCGGTCGCTTAAGGGCTGGGTTACCACCTCTCATCCCTGCTGCACTGCACTTCTCCCTCTTCGATTCATCTCGAATCATCCGACGTGAGCAGATCATGTTTCGACCATCGAGGTCTGCAAATTCGAGGACACCGGCACGGCTCAGCTCCTCGATCAGATTCGAGACCACCTGTTGGTCAGCTCCGACACATCGAGAAATGTGCTCATCGTGCATCGGCTCTGTCTTCGTGAGCAACAAATAGCCTCTGCACGGTGACTCATGCATCAGGCACATCAGGTCGATCCAAAGGCCACGTGCTCCCAGGGAGCAGGCTCGAAGGCTTGGATCCTTCATCCAATCGCCCGGGTAGAATTGAAAAGCAGGTAATTTTGTCATCTTCGATCATCCTTGAGTTGCTCTAGCATCCTTGCTCTCGATGCGTCTTGTTCTATTTGATAGAGGCGAAAGTCGATTTCATCCAGATCCATCTCGCCCCAGTTTTCTTTTAGCTTCATTCTGAGAAGCTGTGCATTCCTCTCAATGTCTTGCATCAATCCTTCTGAGCTTCTCACTGCTTCCCTTTCATGAATTCGTGCGCTGCAATCCCTCGCATCGTTGCTTTCGAGATCCGGACCGCACATCCGTGATCGCCCATCTTATCTGCGACCACTTCGATCAGTCCAGCACTGCGCAGCTCAGAACATCGCTTGTGCCCCGAGTCCAATCTCTTGAGCCCAGCACGGCTTGCTGCTTCCTCATCAGAGAGACCATCCCCACTGTCATACGCATTTCTTGCGAAGGCTTCCAGGAGCAGGAACTTCTGAGATCCTCGAGCGTAAGCGAAACAGGATGCGGCCTTCTTGCTTGTGCTTGGATCAGATGACCGAGCGAGGTGATTGAATGCCAGTTGTCTCTCAGTCATCGTGATCACCTGATTCGATCTCATCTTCGATGTTCACTGTCACTGCTTGCCTGATCATCTTCGAAAGTTCATGCATAGCTGGGTCCTTGAGCAAGACATCGCTGGTCTCGTAGTAAATCTCTACGCTCTCAACCTCCACCACCATTTTGCTGCAATCTCCCATTGCCAGGGAGTTCCCACTTCGATTATCTCGCCCAGGATCATCGGTGAACCTGTTGAGCACGATGTCTGCCACTCCCTTCTGCATCGTGACTGGTTCATGGTCCGCATTGTATTCGTTGTCCATCGTTAGCTCGACGGTGAAAGGCCGTGTCAAAGTAATCTGCTTAGTCATCTGATTCCTCTCATCGGATTCGCAGGTGAGTCCCGCGATCCTGTAATTCTGCGAAGGCAAGCTCTTCACCTGCTTCTAGTTCCTTTCGGATCTTGTCCATGTCTGCCACCTGTTCTGTGCGAGTGATCTTGTACTCATCAGGCACATCATCCAGGAAGGTAAGCGATTTCTTTCCTCCGTTACCGCAGACTCGCAAGGTGAATTCTTCAGACTCGAAGTGAGTCCACTCCAGCCCCTGCATCGTAATGTGCAGGTATTGCTTTAACCGTCGAGCATGAGATTCAGCGTGCATTGCACGGCTTTCGAATTTCTCTGCATGCACTCTTCGTGCATGTGCCTTGGCTTCTAGCTCAGCGATGATCTTGCAGACGTTGTCGATCTTTTCCTTGATGTCACCCTGCGTAGACTCGAGGGCTTTGATCACGCTTTGATCTGCGTCTTCGCCGATCTCGAGCTCTTCATCGATCAATCGCAGCAGGTCGAGGTACTCGTCTTTCATCTGGTAGAGGGTCCCGCTCATTTTGCACCGCCTTGAATTTCAGCAACAGCAGCTTGGTTTGAGAGCGGCACATGCACACTGTCAATGTTCCAGAACGAATCGCCATTGCTGTTGGTTGATTCCAGGAGGTTGACACTGATTTTGTCGCCGACTTCCAGAGCCTCACGCAATACGCCATGCATGGTTTTCGAGAAGCAGATCAAAGTTCTCGCATCATCCTGAATCTTGCAGTTCCACCACTCTTTGTCGCCGGCGCTTTTTGCAGTGATTGAAATCACCTTTTTGTTGCTGATCGTTTCGGTCTTCTTCTTGGTTGTCTTCTTCTTTGTCTGCGCAGGCTTAAGTAACTTCGCCTGCTCTGTGCCAGGGAGATCGACCGGTTTCGTTGTCATTGTTTTCTTCTGCTCTATTTGTTTGTCGAGTTCTTCTTCGGTGACTCTCTGTGCGCCAGGGATCGTGTCGGTCTCGGTTTCATCCAGAACACCGAGCCCCACCATCGAAAGAGTCACGCGGCGCTTGCCCTTGGTCACGGCCTTCATCATCAGGTTGCTGAGCATTTCACCCTGCTTGTTTCCCACGAATACACTACCCATGTCGGAGTCGATGCGCCCTTCCCCATTCTTGGCTGTCACGATTGCTGTGTAGGTTTCGCCTACCAGCTCGGTCTTCACGTCCACGATCGAAATCTTGTGGAGTGATCGAAGCTGATCAGTGCAGCTCTTGGTTGCGTAGAGCACTGTCTTGCCATTGAGCCGCAAGAATTCGAACGGCTTCGCCAGGGGATCCAGACCCACCCTGTCGCATGTCGCTTTCAAGAGCATGAGCCTCTGCTCACTGCTCAATCTTCCAATGTCTCCGTTGAGCAATACCTGCTCAAGTGCTTCTGGTCTAAGTTCGATTTCTGAAGTCATTTCTGTCGCCTCTCATTCTGCTTTGTTTGAATTGATCTGAGCATCCCATCAACGCTCGCTGCGTTGAATGTCTGCTCTGTTGGATGTGTCGATGAGTCCTTCTTCTCTTCCTGATGATTCCAGGAAGACGACGATGGTTCCGATGATACTGATGAAGAAGAGCATGAAAAGGATTGTGTAAGCGATAACAGCCATTGCCTTGTCTCCGTTGTAATTGGTTTCTTTGGTTCTGATCTCACGAGTTCACTATTCAGCACCACCACCTGCACGCCGTGCTTTGCGAAATCTTCCACAGCTTCAGTGCCGACGATTGTGTTGCGTAAGTATCGACTGATCTCGCTCGCGAAGTTTCCTCCTTTTGCGAGAATGTGCAGCCATGCAGGGTTCTCGGAGTATTCGCAGATCAGGAAAGCATCTGATTGTTTTCGCATCATCCCACCTTCGTAACTTTCATTCATTTGCATAGTCCTCTCGTAATTGATTGCTCAGAATTCGATACGCATGCGCTGCTTGAGCTGGCACTATTCCATTGCCCAGCAGTCGAAGTCGGTCCACCCATCGGGAACGTTCATCAGGTGTTCGCTCCAATCCGGGTTCAAGAGTCCGGGGGCTTTCCCATTTGAATTGCTCTTTGCCAGGGAGTGCGGGCCACCTTCTCGATTCAGAGAATACACCGCTCGGGGTAATTGATCTCGTCCCCGCCCTTCTCCCTTTCGATCTTTCCTCTTCACCGATTGAGTCGGCCAATCCTTGTGATCGCGACTCGAGCACGTCGGCCACAGCCTCACTGCATCGATCAGAGTCGTGCCATCGTGACTGATGCCGGTCTTCGTCGAGTGGCGAGCTGAGTTGCGACTGTCGCCAACGGTCGATGTCGGCCACCGCCAGGATGAAGACCCGCGATCGTTTGTGCGGGGCACCGACTTCCGACGCTGCGAATACTCCGAACGTCGCTGTGTAGTGCATCTCTTCCAATCTTCCCAGCACATGCTTGAGAACTGATGTTCGTTCTTCTCCACCCATCTTGCTTGTAAGTATTCCGTTGACATTTTCCAGGAAGACTGCCGAAGGCTTGCACTCATCGATGACTCGCGCAAGGTGCGGAAAGATGTGCCGGGGGTCTTTGTCGGCTTCTCTCTTTCCTGCAAGGCTGAAGGGCTGGCACGGGAATCCGCCAGAGAGGACATCCACGAGCCCACGATACGGTCTGCCGTCGAAGGTTCGAAGATCCGTCCAGATAGGGCACGAATCCAGCTTTCCCGCTTCCATCTTCGCGACCAAGTTCGCGCAGGCGAAAGCTTCGATCTCCACGTGAGCGATTGTTCGGCAGTCTTCGAAAAGCTCTCGCAGAGCGAGGCAGAATCCTGCATATCCTGAGCATGTGCTGAGATGGTTGATGGAAGCACCCATGTCATGATGCCTCCAGTTCTAGCAATTCTTGAGAGTGGTGCTTTGCCTCTTCAATCTTCTCTGCCGGCGCTTCTCTTTCTCTTGCCTTGTACTCTTCCATCTCGGTATGAGTAATGATCGGCTCGAGGGATTCGATGTCGTTCAGAGAAACACGCGAAACAGGCCGCACTTGCCAATCCCAGTGAATTGGCACGGCGTGCACATAAGACGCCACGAACGTCTGATGATCGACCACCTGCCCGCTCGTCATGAGTGACCCATTGATCTCGCCGGGATTCAGCCTGTCGGCTTTGAGCCATACCCTGAAGGCACCTCGTCTGATCTTCTTCTCAGTCATTCTGCTTGTCCTCTCTGCCCAGTCCCCAGCCGATGATGATATGGCTGATCGATTCCATGAGCTTGCTTTTGCTTCTTCGATGAATCACTGTCTGCGATCCGCCCTTTCTCTCCAGCGCCACGCCACCATTGGCATAGCCCAGGATGAAAGTGCCGAGATGGAACTGCATTCTGCCATTCTCATCTCTCAAGTACTCACCCTTGTCGTTCCTCTTCCACATCTCAAGCGGGTTGCCGGTGATCTTGTTTAGAAGATCCACCTGCATCTGCAATTCATTTTTCGTTACGTTCTTCTGCATGCTCATCCTTTTAATTGCTCTGTGCCAGAGGGCGTGCCAGGGACATTGCAGCAATCATCCTGCGCTGCGATCATGTGCGGGAATGGTCCCCACATCGTGTGGCATCCTTCAGTGTTCCACCACCACGTGCCATCGCCGATGTCGATGAAGTTGACGGTCACGTCGTGATCCTCACCTGCATATCGGACGCCGATCGCCCATACCTTCATTGTCTGGTCGATCTTTCGGAAGTCCTCGCCAGATCCAATCCAACGCTTGTAGTGCACTTCCAATGCATTGCCGGGAAGCACGCCGAAGCAATCCTTGCCCTCCATTGTTGGCAGTTTCTGAATCGTGAAATGGACGTTGTCATGCCAAGGCCAAATTGGGTCATTCATTTTCATTTGCTCACCTCTTCCATTGTTTGTGCAGGTAGGATCAGTTCCACGATCTCGCCATCGTCATTTGTCCATCTGCCGTCACTGTTTTTTCGGATCCGCGTTTCTACGCACCCGCCTACCCATAGCCCCCCCCATATCGTGCAATCGTTGTCGCCATGCCATGCGACTTGATCGACGTAGATTGTTGGTGATCCCTCGCTGTCTAGAAAGTGAATCTGCACGCCAGAGTCTTTCATGTTGGGATCTGATAATGCATCTGCAAGTTGGTCATTCATTTGCTCACCTCTTCTTTCTGATCCTTTTCCCATGCATCAGTGACCATCCACATCATGTAGTCACGCTCCACCTTCAGGATCTGAATTCTCTGCAGCTCTTCGTTGATCGATTCAGTGCGATAGTAGATAGCCGAACCGACACGGTCAGCCTGCTCCAGATCCTCACTGATGAAGTTTTTCAGTCGTGAAGATTCGATCTGAATCTCTTCCATGTCCTGCTGAATCTTCACTCTGGAATTCTCGATTTTGTCGTCGATGCGCTTCAGGTTTTTCTGAGCTTCGGTTTGCAAATTTTTCATGGTCATAATCCTCTCAAAGTCAGGGGCTGGTTTTAGTGCTTGATTTCGGCCTGTGAATCTTCTTCAGCTTCCGCACCGATGCGGTAGGCTTCTTCCTTGATCTTGGCGAGAGTCATTTCGAGATCCTCGATCGACTCCCAAAGCCTCGATGCAGCCGACATGCGATAGTCAGTATCGGGCTCAGTGAGGGGCGAAATAGCCTGTTGAAGATTCATCATGCTTTCCATCACTTCACTTTTCTGAGTCCTGAATTCGTCTCGTAGCTTTCTCATGGCATCTCGCTTTCTGGATCAGATGATCCTTTTCGATGAGTGGATAGTACCATCCTCACCACCCTTGCATAGTCCCTTAAGGGTCTAATGTTGGTATTGCAGTAGATTATTCTCCTACCCTTAAGGGCCACGCAGCCCCGTAGCCGCCGATAGCAGTCAGGCATCCCTGTTTGGGGCGGTCATTAATTGATCTGAAAAGATCCCGCCAGGGGGGCTTTCTCAGCCCTATAAAGCAAGGATGGACAATCCGCCCGGGTGAGAGGTCCCGAGCGGATCGTCTGAGCGAGAGGATTGGCACTCTCAGCACGTTTTGCCGTTCGTGCTACCCCGCATGAAACCGGGCTGCAGCAGATCCAAGCGTCGAGTCGGCTTCTCACCGGCTCCCCATCAAGGATGTGTGCGGGGGTGGTTGTGGATTGATTCTACACGGGCGAGTCGAAAATGTGTAACACCTCTTCGCGCTCGATCATCTTCACGCCAGGAATGCTTTTGCCTTCTTCGATGTGCAGCTGGACCATTAAAGCATCAATCACCCTTGTGAAGTCAGTCTTCAGATAATCCGGGGGCAGCAAATTCATGTCAGGGATTTCAAATGTCGGTGTTCGAAAATCTTTGCGCCTCTTGATCTTCTTTCCTGAAGTACTGATCTCTTCGCAGTCATTCTCTTGCATGATTTCCAGAAGCAGTATGTGCAATATCGTGTGCCCATTCTGCACTTGGCTCAACTTAGCTTGCTGGATTGCTACGATATCCCTTCTTCTCATCTCTGCTTTCTGCACTTCTTCGATCAGATCCATGAAATCGTCAGCAGCATTTCTGTCGCCTTTTGTCATCTCATGCAGTTGATGCTCTAAGCAAGCAGAGAGAGCATGAGCCATGCGCTCGCGAAACTCTTCGTCGCTACTCGAGGTCGATCGGATCTGATTGCCGATCTTTCCATCGATGATGTCTCGAGCGATCTTGAATTCTTCTTGGTTGCTTTCATCCATGCGAATACCTTATGCGATCAGACTGTCGCTGACGGTCTCTCCACCTTCCACATTGCCAGGGAGCAAGATGCCAGAGCCACGCAGATCAAAGAAGCGATCGAAGTAGCGATAGAATTGTCCGGAGTAGTCGTTGTTCACGTCCACGGTCACTTCATCACCGACCACGAAATCCGTGCTGCCGGGAACGATCAAGAAACTCGCACCACCCTTTGCAGTCGAAACCATTTCAGCAAGAAGCATTCCATCAACGTGCAAGATAGTACCATCCGTGAATGCAGTTGATTGCTCAATCTGCAGGTAGATTGGATCTGCCAGATCGAGCGGCGCTCTGAAGGTCACTGAGTAACGAACGAAGCTAGTTGTCAGATCATGGCTCACAGTTGCAAAGGTCCCGGCTGCATAAGTTCCTGAGCTGTTCGCGAGCCCTACCTTCAAAGCACCTGCCGATGGGTTTGTGCCAGAATATCGCACTTCGAAAGCAAGTGCGTACAGGCCATCTGGTCGCACTGACACAGCTGATCCGACATTGCCATCGCCGAGCTTTTGCCTTATCTTGATCAGAGTTGATCCATTGCATGTTTGCTTGAGAGCTCTTGTGCCACGAGCGAAAATGCTCTCGTCCTTGAATACACTCGATGACGCAGCGCCTACCACAATTTCCCAATTGGTTGGAGTATCTCCACCGCTCACGAATGATTCGAAAGAAGAGTTTCGCAGAATGTTGCGCCCTGGCTTTCTTCCTTCACTCAATTCAGGACTACATGCATTGAAACTTCCCACAAATCCACTTCCACCTGGCCACCGATAGTCAGTAGCAGAGTAACTTTGCCCGCCACGCACTTCGAATCTTTCTCCACCTGGAACATGGTTGCCATCTCTTTTGTCTGCAACACATCGAAATCGCAAAGTCTCTTCTCGGCAAACTGGAGAAGTTGCAAGCGTCGAATGGTGTTGGTTGTTTGGTTCAACTGACACCAGCACGGTGCCGGTTCCTGTTGCTGCTGCCACGGTATTGTCCACCGATACAGCAGGACCATTCAAGGTTTCTGTTGTGGACTCAGCTATCATCTGCGCACGCAATTCGAAGAGAGCTGCTTCGACTGTTTTCGATGGTAGACCACTCACGGGGTCCCTTGATTCCAATTCATCTTGCATCATCTCGATCAACGTCTTGGTTGCAGCTTCCTTTACTCTCCGCAGAATCGGAGCACCGATCTCATTCGCAATCTGATCAGTGTCAGAAAGAAAGGCATTGATGTAGCTGAGATCACGATTAGCAGTTGAACCTGCAGACGTGATGTACTCATTCACTGCTTCCTGGATCGAAGTGCCAGATGCAGTAAGCACATCAGATTGAAAGGCTTCCATGCGCTCGAGAATTCCGAACAGCTTGCCAAGCCTTGTGAAGATCCCTGTGTTTGCGGTTCTGAAGACGACTGTCATTGCCTACTTCTTTCTGTTCTTGAATTTTGCGATGCTCTCTGCCACTTGAGTCGCACGATTGAGCTTAGCTCTTCTGCTTGCACACCCTGAGCACGGCTTGATTCCTATTTTGTCTGTGATTGCTTTGATCCGATCACCTACGCCACGCGATGGTCCCGAATACTTTTCGCACTTTTCGCAGCTTTCTGGTAGCGACTCATCAGCATAAAGCCCAAGCCTGCACCGATATTGAGCACCACTTCTTTGCACTTCTTCTGCGAATACGCAGGTTGCTTCTTTCATGCGATCACCAGCCTTGCTCGCAGTTTGTCATCAACGGAGGTGACTGGAGCTTCTGGATCTGCCCTCGCGTCCAGACCTACTGTCTTAGCTACATTTTGTTCGTCGCTTAGAGCAGCAAAGTATTCTTGTGGACTCAAATTGCCTTCGAGCCACACATCTTCGTATGGGTACTGCAACTGCACGGTGTCTCTCAAGGCTAGTGTTGGAAAATTCGCTTCTGGAGCAGTGCATCCCTGTTGAAAGCAGAGGTTGCCGCCGACTTGTGTTTCGCACAGCGAGCTACATTGAAAAAGTGGTGGATCATAAGGCAACTGGTTGCTGCTCACATTGTTCAGGATTCTGTCGCGCCAATAATTGTTCGGGCTAAACGGTGGACAATTGCATTGCCCGACCATGCTCTGGTAGCAATCCATCATGCACCCTGCACCGCAGGTGTTCAAGTCACATCCATCGAAAGTGTTGATGCCTGTCTGCGTACACTGTTGATAGTCATCGGATTGTAAACTGATGTTGCCGTACATTAATTTATTGAATTTGCATCTACAGAATCTCCCACAAGTACCATCGTACATCGAGTTGCAAGTTTCAATGCCAAACCGGGTTTCTCCATCATCTGGAGCATCATTTCCACCTTCGCAAGGGCACATGATATTCGAAGAATATGTGTAACAAGGCATCTGGAAATTGCAGTCGTCCTGAAAATTCGGGTAGAACGGCGAACCATTGTTGGTTGAAAAAGTTCCTTGGCACAAATTCCTCGTAGCTTGTTGATCGAATTGCGCCAGTCTTCCGAACCATGCACGAAACTCATAGCGAGTTCGCATGGTGTCTTTGGTTCCTTCCTGGAAGCACTCCATTTCAGCGCTCATCACCCGCTTGAAGTTGGGCACGTGCCTTGAAGAATTCAAAGTGTGTGTACACCCGCCATAGGCGGCATTTCTTCTGTTGTCCAAGTTCCAAGATCTCGGTCTAGCGATTCCACCGGGTGCGTTGATGATTCCACTTTGTGGCTGCCCTGTACCTTCGTTAAGTTCAGGATCGATCGGGAAGTGCACGTTTTCTGGGTAGCGGGGCGTGAGCTCGAAGTAAGCACTTTGTTCACTCTTGACCACAACGGACCTGCCACCGGCACGAGTAAACCAAGATGAAGCAGTGACCGCCCCTTCATCAGAAGAATCTAGGTAAGCATCGCTGAAAGGAGCCGGGCACATTCCTGCGTGCACCCCAGCCATGTCCGGCTCGTCTTCATCCCCATTGCGAAGATTACACCTTGTCGCTGATCTTCCGAATGCGCCGAACCCGCCGAGGTCGCAATCTTCTGCGTTCCTACCGATGCCAATGTTCTTGATGCCTTGCATGGCATTTACGTCCCACTTCCACCACTGATCGCTGTACCACCCTGAGCTGATAATAAAATCAGCGGAAAGTAACACGCCCACGATGCTTTTCATTTTCACCGAGCATGTTGCATTTACCCTAAGGCCTAAACCACCTTGTCCGGCTGCGTTTGTGTCGAAAAGTTCTAGGTCAGTTCCATCGATCGACCATTCGAGCCTTGGGCTTTCCTGGACATGCCCGAAGCAATCTTCTGCTGTCGGATCATCAGGGCCACCACCATCATCATTGCCACGAACGCAGCAGCATGCAGCTCTTTTTCTACTCATAGTTTGGCTTCAATCCGTAAGCTGTGATCGTGCCGACACCTTCAGAGTGCAGGTGCGCGTAAATTCGATCGCCTGGAGACACTACAATTTTCGTGTCGATCGGCGCACCTTTTTGCCTGCCACGGTAATCGTCATATGCAGATACGTTAAAAAGCAGAATGACGTTGCTGGTGGATGGCTCTGAATTTCGGGTAGTGTGATGAACTCGAATTGTTGAACCGGCAGTGGTCACTACCCTGGGAGTGATGAAGAGCTGAGTGATAATGATCATCCCACGAGTTGGTCCCTCAAGAACCAGATCGCCAACTGTGAAGTCAGTCGATGTCGTGCTCAAAGCACGTTGAAAAAGCAGGCATGGCTTGCTCATTGCATTGCACCTTCCATCGACGTGCCATAGTAGGGCTTGTCATCATCTCGATCTCGTGCCGTTGGGTCTGAGTACCCTTCCTGGGCCTCATCAGTTGAGGGTATGCCCTGCGCACAATTGCAGGCGATAGCCACATCATTCATCTGATTGAATAAGCAGAAGCTGCCGCTCCCATCTGAGAGACTTACATCAACTGCAACCACGAAAGTATCCGTAGGCAATGTTACGGGGAATACTATTGGGCTGCACTCGCCCACACCTACCACCGAACCACCCATTTCGCCGCCATTGAGCAGCTCTGCACCATTCCATCCGAAAAAGCTTTGGTTCTCTTCCGAATCAATTGGCTGCCCTGATCCATTGAAGCTCACTTTCTTGATCTCGTAGAATTGAGCACCCCCACTGATCGGAGTCGGAGTCGAGTTCACAATTCGACCCACGAAAACGCCTTGGTCTCTGGTGTCAGAGATGAATGCAAGCTGTGCCTTTCCTGCTTCCGGCCCGCCCACTACATTCACTGCATGCATCATGCCTACTTGCCCGCTTCTGATCACGGTGCCTAGTCCTACAACTGGTACAGCGATTGGCGAATCTGTCTGCCCTGGTGTCGGGGGTTCATACTTCCTGCCAATAGGTGAAACAGTGCCGACATTAGTGTGCACCACTTCTTCCCACTCATAGCCGCGCAAATTGCCATCTGAATTGTAGAGCGCAGCACCTAGCCTTGCCATGAATGGGAAAGCTGGAGCATTAGTGGGCACATTGCCTTGCTGATTTTGCTCTACTTCATCTGACAGCTTGTTGACTGCATCAACAAGTACATTGAGCACGTCAGAAGTGAGCTTTCCGTATCGGCCTTCGCTGAAGTGGGGAAGTTCGGGCATTTTCTATTCCTCAATGATGCTGTATTGCAGGTGCAGAGTTCCTGTGCTCGATTCTGCATAGAGAGCGGTGCCACCCAATCGCATGATAGCAAATTCCCCGCCCTTCAGATTGAAGACCTCGGTGAAGCTGCTGTCTGCATTGTTGATTCCGACTTTGATGTGCGTGCTGGTGTCCGTGCCGATATTTCGGAACCATGCCCAACCTTGAATGCCTGCGGTGACCTCATTGAGCACAATTGCTTCATGGCTCGTGGTCAAGGCTTGGACGCCTGCTGCGTGCTTCTCACCTGCCACGGTGATCTGCTGCACTTCAGGGGTGAAGTTTAATTGATGGTTGTTCTTGTCGTAATCGATCGACGCTGTCACGGTTAATTCATTCGCCATGGGTCAGACTCCTGGAAGCGGAAAAGGTGAAGATTGAAAAGGCTGGACCCATCGAACCACATCGACGTGCCCATCATTGTCGAGGTCGCATTGTCCTGCTGCATTGTAAACGGGCACTTGCTCTGCGTGTTTGAATTGATCCCATAGGTATTTGTGAGTAACTCGGTACGACTCGATCCCCACTCTGGAAATGTCTGCCCCCATATACAGCACACTGCCACTGTCGAAGTCTGGAAAGTCTCCCCGAGTTCCGGTTGCATTGCTATAGCTTCGGATGTTTTTAGTTTCTTGAGCCTCGAGAGTCTGACTGAAAGTAATTTCGAACTGCCTTCGAAAAATCGTCACAGGTTGACCGGCTGCGTCTGCTGGATCGCCACCGATATTTGATCCACCTTCTGCTGGCAAGTCGCCATAAAGTATTGGGTTGAATCGGTAAACAAGCATCGGTTTAGCCATCGTTCGAGCATTGAACTCTTCGAAGCCAATCCCTTCAGGTCCGAGGCTGAAGTCTTGCCCCTGGTTCGCACTTCTTTTCCGATTGTTTTCGTAAGTCCAGACCGCTCGCCAGTGCTCTAAGCTCCCCGGTACTTTAGTCAGCGAATACTTGACCGCTACGAGGTTTCGAAAGAGTGGATGGTAGTCGCCGACCTTTGGGGTTCTGATTGATGTACTGTCTGGATTCGAAAAGTCGGCTTGCCCAAAGCCATCGAGCACCACTTCCTCTTCGTCTCTGAAATCGATGAAGAAGAATTCCCTGGTTGCAGTTGCTTGACCAGCAGAAACCGAAAGAGCCCTGCCATCATTTGCCTCGAGGATTGTTGCTGTTGCTTGTAAGCTCATGAGATCCCCATGTTGGCAGTCAGTTTCACGAGCAGCTGCTGGATTGTTTTTGTATCTTGAGCGATGTCTTGTTGGATCGTAGTTCTCTGCTGCTGAAGATCAGCGATCTTGTTGTCGAGATCCATCTCTGCACTTGTGAAACTTCCGAATGCAGTGCTAATTGTGCCAGTTAATCCAGATCCGCTCTTTTCACCCATCGTCCCCTGGCTTCCGATACCGAGTCGGCTTGCACTGATTTTCAATCGTTTTTCGTCTTCTTTGATTGCCTCCTGGAGCAGCTTCATTTCTTCTTTGAGAGCATCGATCTTCTTTGCTCGCAACTCATCTACACGCTTTGCCTCTTCTTCATCCTCTTTTTGTTTTATCTGAGCATTTATTCTTTGGATTTCTTCTTGGTTGATGATCTCACTTTTAAGGTCTCGCAGCTTTTCAACTCTTGCAAGCTCTGCTTCCTGGTAAACCCCATCAGCTTTTGTCAGTGCAAATATTTTTTTTCTGGCTTCGTTTGATTCCCTTTGCGCCGCTCGGAATTTTTGGTGCAACTCAATTTCTGCCAAGTGGAATTCGTTTATTGCACCAGCTCTTTCTTCTCGCTCTTCGAGCATCTCAAGTTCTTTCTCGTATTCCTTTGTCCTTGCTTGAAACTTCTCGATGCCTGAAGCTCTTTCTTCAGCTGCAAATCCTGCTTCAAAGGCATCAGTCAGCCCAAGAGCTTTGTGCATCAGGTCCTCAATTGCAGTTGCAACTGGGCCGATTCCCATCGGCATAGACTTGATTGTCTCAGACATTGCTTCAAAGTGCTTGGCTGATTCTTCGGCATTGCCTGCATTCTCGGCACCCTTGGCAGCCAGAAAAGAAGTAACTACCGATGCGCTTTTTGCAGCCATTTCAACTGCACCCATTGCAGCAAAGACCTTGCCCATGTTCAAGGCAAATTTAGCGCCCGGCGTGGCGAGTGCTGAATCAACTGTGCTGCCGGTCTTCTTCAGCTGGCCTTCCACCTTTGAAAGTGCAGCCTCGAATTTCTCCATGCGAGCGACGATTTCAACTTGTAATCTACCTGCTGTTGCCATGCATCCTTCTCATTTCTTCTTCGACTCTTTCACGGTGAGAAAGTTCTTGGTCTGCTTTGGGTTTCGATGTCAGTGCCATCACGATTCCTCGAAAAGCGACCATGCTCAACTCAAGCGGGTTTCCAATTCCTGGCAATATCTGAGCGACAGTCACAGCATCCTCGTAGAGGCTGCGCTGTCTCACGTAGGGCTGCTTTCATCTTCCCCTTTTGCCTCTTCTTCTGGTTCAGGATCCCAGCCGATGACTTGCAAAGCGAGTTCCACGATCCGATCTGGTGTCGTATTGAGCAATTGCTCGAGATCATCAGGCTCAGCTTGATGCTCGATGATTCTTTTCGCACCTGGGAGCGTGAATGCACTGCGAATCAGATCAGAAGTGATCCCTTTCTTTGCTCGCAACTCTTCCAATGCTTTCACTTTGCCTGCATCGTCAATCTTTCCTGCCTCAAGGTCAGCGATCAGATCAGATCGTAGCTCTCGGTGGTTTGCTTCCATCATGTCGATGACATCCTGGACGCGAGCCTGAGCCACCTTGATCGTCTTGCCTTCCCTTTTCACCACTACTTTGCTGTGTTGAGCCATGCTTCGTGCCTCCTTCTGATGGTTATGTTTGCGATATCTTCTTCGAAGATGCCACAATTTAGCATAGCCACGCGTACGGCATCGTCTTTCTTGGCATCAGGCTGCACGCCTTTCTTCCAAGTCCGACCATCATGCGATTCAATCTGGACGATCCAATCGTCGGGAGTAAATACCCGCATGCCGTATGGAGTCATGATGCCTTTGGCCGTCATTAAGCACCTTCGTCCCATGCTTCAGTAATGCCAGCGCCACTGGCAAGCTGGAAGTTGAAGCTCAGGGTTGCGTCCCCGCCCATTGTTGAACCTGCTGCCATCGAATCGAGGATCGCCCCGAATGACCACGTGCAACCGGCTGCGAATGTCAAGAGGATTGTGTCGTCTACTTGTCCCTTGGCCTGCATGCCAGCATGCACATCGATTCCAAGGTGTGCAGCATCAAAGGAAGCGAATCCAGCAGCAGAACCAGTGATGTCTGCAAGACCTAGAATACGCCGGTGACCCGTATCACCGAATTTTGTTACATCGTGCACCGATCGAGTCGCAGTTGCACTCCATGTGTTGAACTGGCATGCGTGCTTCTGATTGCCGGTGCCAGAGCCTGATCCGAAAGTGCAAGCGCCATCAGTTCCTGAAATGAATGTCTGAGCCATTTGTTAAAGTCCTCCTGTTTGGACTGCTTTGGCCCTTAGGCCGATTGTTGCAAGTAGATGTTCTTCATCACGAGTCACGCTTGTCGCGCTCGAGATTTCAAAGACGACGCGATCCAAGTCCGTGCCGGTTGTATAAACGGGTGTTCCAAAGAGTTCCACCACTTGATCGGCAATATCACCGATGTCAGCGAGTCCATCTTCCCACCTACCGACGATTGTCACGTCGTAGGATTCATCCATCATCATCAGGGTGCCACCGAATGTCTGCTGCATCACTCCACCTGTTTGCTCGAAAGTGATGAGCGGTAGATCGTCACTTGGGTCGCCATATTGGGCTGAGACTCTTCCCTGGACAAGCTCGAAAGCACTTCCAGCTGTCTGGTCTGAGATCAGATGCGCGTACAGCGCTTCATCAATTGCTTTGCTCATGCGTACGGTCCTGCTGCATCAATTCTTCGAAATTCTCTATCGATTACATGTGCAACAATCTTTTCAGCCTGTGGCAAGATTCTTTCAACTGCCGGCTGCAGGAATGGTCTGCCCATTTGCACCTCTAAGCGGTATCCATATGACACGGGAGCTCCTCCACTGAATTGGCTGTATATCATCGAGATCTGGCCTGGCTTCTTTTTTCTCGTGAAGTTCGCTTTGCCAGCCGTCCAGCTATTCCGCAGCATGTTAGTTTGAGACACAGGTGGTTCCCCTACCCTACTCGACCTTGCTGGATTTCCTTTGTACCACTCACCGCTGCCTTCTCTGGAAAGTTGCTTGCGCACTCTTTTCTGGAGAGAGAATCCTAGAATTAGTAGGCCTTTTTCCAAAGCCCGCGATGCTCTTGTGCCGATCTCTTTCGAATTGAACTCAACGCTGCTCACATGCACCTTCATGAAACTGCTTGCACGTTGCACAGCGAAAAATGATTGGTTTGGTAAAGCCATTAGCCTACGTCCTCATTGCTTTGAGCATCTATGATGTGATAGAAAAGTCGATCAGCTTCTGTCCGCAGCCCTGGAGTTCGCTTGCCGGTCACCTCGAAAGTCCTGCCCTCAATTTTCAATCGATCCTGAATCCTTATGTCGCTTCCACCCTTCACGTAGACGGTCACGGTTTCGATTGCGCGCTGTCGATTGCCATCGAAGCCCTCTGTCACCGATCTGGATGCGACATAGCCACGAACTCCGGGCCTTGCATGAAAGGTCTGCTTCCTGGAGCCAACTGAATCACGCTTCACAATTGGACGAAGCACACCGATCTGCTTTCCCTTGGTTTGTATCCTCGCTTGGATCATTTATCTGATCCTCCTGAAGGGAGCAAGAAGGCTGCGGATGTTTTCATTCCATTCAGCCCACGGTCGAACGGTGTAGCTGTAATCGCCGAGGCTTTCCTGATTCATCGTCCGATCTCTATCCCGGCCACGGTAGGCATCTGAAATCAATTCGAAGGCTGCTTGCACCAGTGCATTCGGTATCGTGGAATACCCACCGACGTACTGCACGAAAACACTTTGGAACTGGTTTGGAAATCGATTGTCGCGTCGATGCTCTGCGAACCTGGGGAAAGCATCTGATCGCAGATGAATCAGACCACGGTCGTAGTCGATCCTGTATTCGCTTTCCATATCATCAGCGATCGTCAGATAGGCACTCGCCACCTGGGTATCCCTTCCACCCATTCGATGCAATGTCGCCACTGGTGCATTCTTCACAAGCGAAGCATCGAAACCGGCCGTCGAGTTTATCGCCGCCTGTAGCAACGCTGTAGTCGGGTAGCTCGAGAAAAGTAGGGTTGTCGTGGTCGTGGTCCCGTCTTCCTGGATTCTGTGCAAGCGGACTCGATCGGGTTCGACTCCGATAGTTGCTGCAAGATCAGTGCTAGCAGATGAGCCGACGTATATTGAGTTTTGGCTTCCGAACGCGACGATGTCGACGCTCTCAAGAGGAGGGTTCTGCACAGCAATCGTCCGAGTTCCATACGCATCGAGGTACTCCGTATAAGTTGTTGCAGCGAAAGTGCGATCGCACCATCTTTCGATTTGATCACTCACGTTGTTCACGAGTGATTCTAGCAGATCATCATCAGAAGAAGACGCGATGCCCATGTAAGTCTTCACGGCGGCCACTGTTGTCAATGCGTTAGGTGCAAGTGCCATCAAGGTGCTCCATTAAGGTGTAGCGCGGTACATTGAACCGGCATCACCATCGACCGATGAGCTTACTGC
>TARA_R110001592_G_scaffold221892_3_pt1 | contig 22729 bp, 19 predicted proteins | sample TARA_R110001592 | Tara Oceans TARA_R110001592 (sample SAMEA4398387) | marine metagenome | biome: Polar Biome; feature: [SRF] surface water layer (ENVO:00010504); material: water (ENVO:00002006), including particulate matter (ENVO:01000060) such as... | depth 5 m | reverse complement strand
CAAGCCCTGAGCCTGACGCTTCAAGTTTTCCGCCTGCTTGAGTAGCTTCGTCGCCTAAAGCCTTAAGGATTCTATCTTGCTGTTCTTTTTCAATCTTATTTTCAACAACACGATATATATCGCCCTCACGAGTAGTTAAATCATCATTCCTACCATCTCCTTCATATCCTATTAGCCCTGACTTTTTACCCGCTTCAATATCAGCTTTTGTCATGTTAGGTTTAGCCTTAAAGAAAGGTGTATCAGTGCCTGGCATAATTTTCCATTCACCAACTTGACCTTGATGGATGAATAGCTTTGGGACAGGTCTATCGTCTAATATAGAAATCGGCTTCATGTTTGCCGCTTTAGCTTTTATTTGAGAAGAATTTTCAACCTTTGTTTTGTGATAGTCATTTAAAGACTTAATACGATTATCAGAAGTGATAGGAATCCATTCTTCATCTCCTTCTTTCATTTTATACCATCCTCCGTTTTGAATAATATAAGCTGTTCCTTTGTTTCCAGGATAGCCATAAACCGTTGTTCCTTCGAAGTTCGTGCCACCTCTAGTTGGTTTATAATCACTCTCAGGCAATGTTATCAGTGTAGAAATCTTGTTTCCTTGAGAATCCCTAGCAGAAGCGTTCAAGCCCATTACTCGACCTTTCTCTTTAATTGGAGTCCACTCAGCGTCAGGAGTTATTCTTTCATACCATTTATCCTCGTAAACAGCATACTCTTGCTTGTTTGAACCGTAAGTATATATTTCAGGCTGCCCTTCCTCCTTTTTTACAGGCTCTACTACTGGAGACGAATCTCCTTCAGGCATAATATCATAATCAGGGATTCCAAAAGGTGCTGAGGTCTTTTCAGCCATAGCATCATTAAGCTGTACGTTTTCAGGTACGTCAAAAGGTGCTGTAGCTTTATTTAAAACTTCCTCTTGTTTTTCAAGAGAATCAATTGGAGCTATTAATGGAATGTTGTTGTCAGCTATTGACTCCTCAACAATTTCACCATCTTGCATTTCACCACCATTATCAGTAGGAAATAAAAGGCTCTCTTTTTTTTCACTTTCTAAAGGAACAGGAGCTGCTGGCTGACTAGACTGAACATCCTCAACCTGTGGCGCGTCATTATTCTGAACCACGCCTTCTTTTTTAGCTTTCCGCTTCTCTTTCCGCTTCTTTTTTTTATCGTCATCACTCTCTACGATGTTCGTAGGTCGCCCAGGAGGCTTATTTATTCCTGCCGTTTCAACAGGTTTATCACCTATTTGTGAAGTATTTCCTACCCCACCTGACTGTGTATTTGTAAAGTCTTTTGCCATATCTCTGCTAAGATAATCATTTTATCACTTACTTATTGCCGAGGTCGATTCTGCTTACTCTATCAATATGATGAGTATGAACCTGAAGTAAAGCTATCTACGCTTCCATCCGTTTTATATTCAGTTGAGTAACCAACATTCTCTGCCTTACCTTCCATTCCAGACAATACTCTACGTGTCGCTTCGTTCTCAATATTGTTACTATTAACATATTGATACTTACTAGGCTTATAAACTCTTTTACCCTTGTCATTATCGACCCCTGTATCTATACCTATTTGACCACCAAGGTGTACAGTGTTTGTAAGGTTTGAATTATCTATCGTTCCTTCTACAAGCTCTAAAGGCATTACTGTGTTTGTTCCAGCATCGTAATAAGACATTGTTACAGTTCTACTTCCAATGTTCATTGGAATTGGCGTTGCCCCTCTATCTATAACGTAATTAAGTTCTGTAATGTCAGACATTATCTCTGCCATTAACACACTATCAGATTCACCTTTGGCAGCGTGATAATCCGACCATCTAGTTCCCAATTCATCCTGTACAGTTCGTTCGTAACCATCAGCACCAACAACCCTAAGAATTGTAGGCACAACGCTGGCAACAGTCTTACCTAAAATAGGGAGTCTAGCAGAAGCATATCCACCTACCATATCAGGTGTTCTTCCATATTTCTTATAAACCATAGATATGGCATCCCTTCTTTGTTCAGGGGTATTGCCTTTACTATGTGCTTTAATCATGTCAGCCTCAAAGTCAGCGTTTTGCATCTCACGATTAATACCATCATACATGCTCTCCAAATCGTCTTTTCTCCATTCCTTTTTAGTCTGCCATTCTTTATCCCTCTGACTAAGGGAAGCCCAACCTAGAGCGTTTGTAGACTGCATTTTAGTTGTAATATCAACCTTATCAGGAAGCATAGCTATCATGTATCGAGTACCATCTTCGATTCTCTTTTCGTACTCTTTTTCCTCATAACCTTCAAATAGATTATTTGATGCGTACATCTCTCTAACTATGGTTTCAACTGCCCCTACATCATAAAACTCTCCCATAACATCAGTGAAAACGTCATAATCTCTACCCTTGGTCTTCTCTGTTGCCTCGGATGCTCTTGCAGCAAACACAGGGTCAGCAAAGTCTGAACCTTTAGCTAGAGGTAATTTATCCCCCCCAAGACTATTAAGTAATTCTAACTTCTTATCAGCTAGTGGAGTAAAGTTTTGATAAGAACGAAGGCTATTGGCCATTTTTTTCATATCATCATCACCTATCGTCTCACCATTCATGTATGCATCAACATCTTTTGTACCACTTCTAAATTCCAGCAATGTTTTAATCACTTCTTCTGGAACGTAACTGTCAGTCTCATTGAGGGTTTTTATAAGTGCCTTTGCTGTAGTGTCCACATCTAATAGGTTCTTTCCTCTCGCTTTATAGTCGTACATATCTCTTTGGAATTGACGTGCTAACTTAGATTCCCCTGCAAGTAACCCTTTAATGTCTCCTCCTGAAGCTTCGTAATATTTTTCAAGCAGGTTCATGCCAACCTCTTTGTAATCTTCGTCATACTGTGGAGCTGTAGAGGTTAGTTCCCAGTAATTTTCCTCTGCCTTAGCTTTAGCTGTTGCTTTAGCTTCAGTTGCTCTTTTACGCGCGTCTAATAGACCTTCAGGATATAATGAACCTGTAGCAGAAACAATTTGTCTACTACCTATATATCTTCCTGTAAAATTTGACGTAATAAAGTCTTGTTGTGGTGGGTAGTAATGCTCAATTCCCATCTTTTCTATTGCTGCGGCAGGCGCGGATGCTTTAGCGGCAGCATTACCTCTTTGATGCTCCTTAGATGCTTTATCAAAATCTTCATCTGTCGCAAAATCATATTTACCGTAACCATTTCTAGCGGCTTCTTTTAAAGCAGAACCATCACCGTCATATCTCTCAGCACCTGATGCAGTATTTCTAGTACCCTTATCTTTCTCTTTGGAATCTTCTAAGTTTTTCTCAGCAATATTAGCATCAATTATTTTATTAGAATCATCAGCTTCTTTTACCACTTTATCAACCTCACTCTTAATGGCATCTCCAACGATTGATGCGTCGTCAGCTTCAGCGAAAGTATCTGCTCCATCTATAATAGCCTTCTCAACTGAAGTTTTAGGGTCCTTTCCATCAATAGTAGAAGTTACCTCCTCTTTAGGAATTTCTTTTTCAAGTTCAGCGGCAATTGCAGCTTTTTGAGCAGCTACAGGGGCATTAGGCTCTACAGGGGCATTAGGCTCTATAGAAGCATTGTTGGCTTTAACTTCAGCCAATTCAGCTTCCATCTCTTTTGCGCCCTCTCTCCAACGTTTTTTTTGTGCTCTATCAGCTCTCTTTACAGCTCTTCTAGCCTCTCCCTCTTTTACGGGCTTAGGTAGAGAGTCATCAGCAGCTTTTATTTTATTATAGTCTTCAATAGACATTCCTGACTTAACAGCTTTCTTAGCGTCCTTAATATCTCGCTTTACAGCTCTATCAGCTTGTCTTTCGACCTTATTCTTTTTTGCCATACAAAATATTATTACTCGTTACTTTTTAAGAGCTGCTCTCTTCGCTTTGAAGTCTTCTAGCCCTTTCTTTAACGCCTCTTGAAGTGCAGGAGCCTGAGATTTAGCGTTTTTACTTCCCGTTGATTTTAAAGCCTCAGCGTCTTGCATTTTTTTATACTTATCTGCTTCAACCAAATCCATCCTTCTATCAGCAATATCTTGGTTTCCTTTGTTTATCTCCTGTGTCAATCCAAGTCTTTCCTTAGAAGTTGCGTCAGTGATTGCCCGTTCAGTGGCAGATTTAAGTTCAATATAGTCACCAAGGTCTCTTTTACCGCCTTTTATCATTCGCGTCTGCAAATTTTTGAAGTCTTTATCAGCTCTATTTCTAATACCAACATTTGAAGTACCTGTCTCTGAGGCTCGTCTTTGACGCTGCATAACATTGACCAAAGCAGACTGAGAAGGGTCAACAGCGGCTGCACCTTGCCCTTGCGCCTTCTTACTATCCATCCTTCCTTTAATCGTTTTACCTACGCTGAAAGCAGCTTTTCCAAGTGCTAATGCTGTTCCTATTGCAATTGCCATAACTTAAATGTTTAGTTCAAAAATACGAATTATTTTAATGACTTATATTGAACACCTACCGTACTGATAAAGAAGTGCTCATCATCATCACTTACGATTTTGAATATACATTCTCTACCTTGCTGTCTGTGATAGGGTGCTAGTGCTTTTCTTGGGACATAGCATTCATATCCAAAGTAATCTTTAATACTTATAGGGTCAGCAGTAGCATCAACTATTGATGAAGGGGTATTTGCTCTATATGTGTCATAGTTATCAAAGAACTCGATACGCTTAGGCTTGCTGTGTGAATTAACTCTTATTCTGATAAATTCCTTATCTGAGTAAGTATCCTCATCAGAAACACCTGTAACATAGCACTCATAATCTTCTCCATTAAGAAGGTTTCCAACACCTAATCTGTATGTCTCTAAATTCTTCATTCCATACACGTCATTATTGATTGATAGAAATTTGTCATATCTAAAATCACTCTGACATTGTAATGCCTCTTGAGTTAAACCATATATAAGTGTACTGAAATTATCTCCTGATTGACCTCTATTGTCAACGGATGCATAGTACTCCTTATGAAGAATATCATATACTCCTGATAGCTTGCTTATTACTCCTCCGTTTGCTTTAGGAATAAACTTAGTTCTTAGCATATCAGAATATCCTGTCTCAGCCAAATCCTTAACAGTGTTATCTCCGAACATATAAGATGAAGTGCTATTAGTCCAAAACAACACGTTTGAATATTCAGCCCAACTTCTCCACATCTCATTATCCATTCCTATCTCCTTGTGTAACCATAATTCATTAGTTACACCACCTAAATCCGTACCCATTGTAGCTAACTCGTTAGAGTTTACCTCACTAAGTATGCGCTTATCAACCAATATTAGGCATATACCGTTATTAGTTAATGCGTATAAGTTGTTTCCTTTAGAAGAATCAGCGTCCCAGGCAAATTTAATCTCTCCTGTGTTGTCAGATATATCATAGAAATTAGCAGACGGAAACGTTTTAACTGTAGGGGTGTCCTGAACGTTTATAGGTCTTTCTACAGACCAAAGAACTCTTGTGCAAAACTCTGTTTCCTCTTCAAAGCCTAATGCAGGTACTGATGTTATTACTTCAGTGTTCTGCTTCTTGCTGTAGTCGATATTTGTTGCCTGTCTAAACCTAAATCCACCACGACCCCAATTATCATGCTCCCTACCATAGTCTGTATAGTAGTTGTCATAAATATGCTGTTTATCAAACCAATCTCCATTAGGCGGTAATGAGTCTGGGTCTTCGCCTTCGTCCCATTTTGAAGGTCTATAGACATAATTCTTAAGGGGAAAAGCCTGAGCATCTGCCTCTGTTTTTGTTACCTCAATATTATGAAATAAAGAAAGGCTTATTCTGCTCTCAACAGTGTATTCAGCTACTAATTGTCTCCATTTTGAAGGTTTAAACCCATCTCCGCCCGCGCCTAGAATTGTAGAATCGAATTGAAAATGCCCCTCTAACACGTTGCCCCCATAATTCCCTGAGCCATCAGCATTTAATGAGTTTGTCAAGTATCTACTTCCAAGCCCTATCTTTGTAACATCTCCAACCAAACCTATGTACACGTTTAATGCATATTGAGGGTATGGGAATGGAACATTGAACCCAAAGTCATGTTCATCTGATTCAGGCTTACCATTTGCGGCGTATGTGTTATCTAAAACAGGGAAGATATGGTCATTAACGTATGTATCTCCACCAAAAACTCTAACAGGTATTCGATTATCATATTTTACAAAAACCTTAGCTCCAGTAGGTAGAGAGTCTATTGTCAATGTAAACACAGGGGCCAAACCTTGTATAGATTGAGTAACCGAATATACTCCAAATATATTATACGAGCCTGACGCGTCAGTAATTGTATCAAATCCATTTAAAGCTATGTTGTTTTGAATTACAGCGGTCTGTGCAGGAGTTCTTGACGTAATATCGAGCCATCTACCATCAACTGTACCTGATTCCTCAACGAAGACAAACCTTTCAAGAGCATTATAAGAGTTGTACACTTGTCCGTTGATGTTTTGAGTGCAATCCTCCCATCTCTCCGAAACTAACACAGCAGATTGAGTAGCTGAACCATCGCTTTCTAATACCTTAGACTTTAATTTAATATAATGACCTGAATAGTTATATTCAGTTAGTAACCCAGGATTTACCTGAGCCTCAGCTCTTATAAGGTTTACTACATACATCGGCTCAAACCATCGCTGCATTGTTGGGTCGCCAAAATCACCTTCTGAAGCTGCTGACCCTGTGAATCCAGTAGAGTATATGCTTTGAACTAAATTAATTCTTAAGTTAACTGCTGTTTGACTAGATGTAGGTGCTTCTTCGATTGATTCAATATCAAATACCTGATAGTTTGTTGCAGAAGGAAACATGGATGCGTTTTCACTAGCATCACTCCAACTTCCAAACCCTACGTAATTGTTTAACGAGCTTTTACCGTTCCAAATAGGGTTGATTTTACCTGAATCCTGTAATATCTTAACATGTGCTATCGCATCAATGGCAACCCTTTTAGCTTGTAAGTTGCGAGAATAGTAAGAGTAAAACTCTGTAAAAAATCCTAGAGAAGACACAACTTGAATCTTATATTGAGAATTTACACCATGAGTCCCTAGTAATTGTGTCACAAGGGAAGGGTTCAATCCATAATCTTGGTCTAAATCGGGGAAATTACAAAGTATTTGGTCTAGCTTTTTTCCTCCATTATTGCCAAAACCAGAAAAAGCCCCCTGTTCAGTGCTGATTAGCTGATAAAAACCAAGACCCTGAGCTACAACCCTTTCGGCAGGGTCTGTTTGAACGACAGAAAATCCATCTGCCCAATCAGGCAAACTGCTAGTTACTAATCCTTTGAATTGAGCACCCATAGAGTAGTAATCTATACCAAAGCATTCAGGGTTATAATCATGAGGTTCTGAGCTGTACCCAGGATTTACATATACGTGAGTATTAATTCTTCTATTATAATTTGATGTAGGGTCAGTTTGACTTACAGGAGCTAAAACCTTATAAGGAGTTGTGGTCTTCGCAAGTGTTTGCTCCCTAAGAATATTTACTAATGTAGGAAACGCCCAAGTGCCCGAAATTGGGTTTTGGGAATTGTCGAAGTAAGGGACGACACTCATCTTTTTACGAGCAACCTCGCCTGGAAGAACATCTCTACCAATAGCTGTTGCGTGGTCAAACACTTCATGTGTCAAACTAGGTCCTGCTCCGTTCGTGTCAGCAGCAGTAACTACTCCAAAGTATGACTGACTAAGACCCTCTGTAGAAATAGGGTCTCTTCTGTTTGGGAATTGATAATTGTCAACTATTGATTTAGCATAGCTCCTTGCACCTGATGAATCATATATAACAACACCAAACCCATTAGCTTCACCTCTCATATTACTTTTGTAATACGCTACATTATAAGGCTCTACGTGTCCCTTCTTCCCTATCTTTTGAATTGTAGGGTTAATTAAATCGCCTCCATCATCAATAAATTCAATCTGTTCGTCTGCATCTTTTTCTCTATACTTAACATTCATAAGCCATAGCTTAGAGTTGTAGTATCGAATAGCTTTAGCAGATTGAACAGCTTCAGAAACATTTACTAAATCCTGCTCAGATAAGCTCTCCTCAGTCTCGTCAAATGTAGCATAATCAAGAATGTCAACAATGTTAAGTCCTGATTCTATACTGAATGCGCCTAGAATACTTGAAGCAGGTGGAGAAGAAAGTGTTGCGCCTGCGGTCCATGAATCTCTTCTAACCTCTATAAAGTCAAAGTCATTTGTATTATCATACTTCAGTCTTAAATGATTTCCGTATGTAGTAGGAAGATTTGATGGTTCTCCACCATAATTTCCCGCTTTAGGAAATTCAGCAGATATGTCATTCTTGCCTCTAACAATTGGTATTTGCTCTGTTATTGCAGACCAACCACTTCTGTCTCCTTGGCTAGTAACGTATCTATATGAATAAGAGTGCATACCGACATTAATTCCGTTAGAACCAAAAACAGCATTGTAATTGCCACCTGTATTTGATGGTTGATTGATTAGTGTGATTTTAAATAGTGAAGACGATATACCAACAACGTATTGTTCAATATTGAAGGCATCAAAATATTTATTGTTACACACTCCAATTTCACTTCCAACAGTAACGCCTGAGTTTACTAATAAGTCTTTAACGTTAAAAACCATAGGACGTGAAAGGCTATCGGTTATATAAAATTCACCGCCAATACACGTTTCGTTTTTATGATATTCTAATGGGTAGTCTGCTCTTATCGGGAAATCATCAGACATCAACACAATCTTACCATCAATTCTCATTAATGAAGGTTGTGGGTTGTTTTGAGGGTTTGTGGCCCAAGCTTCAACCATGTGTCCGTTAATCTCTTGAGTCATCATACATTCGTAATCATCACTCAACGGTAATCCTGTGCCGTTTAAGCAACGATTATCAATATTTGGATATAGTAGCTCTTCTCCTTTTATTTTCTTCTTAGCAAAGTTGTCTCCGTCCATAGATATACTACGCATATTACGCGCGTCAACATGTTCGCCTGGGCGTGAGCCTAGTATTTCTTTATTTGCATCCGAGTTTATACCTTTCTCGAATGACTTCATATCGGTAGGATGATGCTGTTGTTTCATGTTGTTACCATTTTACTTTATCTGCCCAATATGCAGCAGACATAACGCCTTTTTTGATATTTCTTCCGTGACGAGACTTAAATGACTTTCTTTTCTTTTTCATTTTTTCAGACTCGCCTTCTTTTGGTTCTCCCGCAGTACTTGCCCCTTGCTCTCCAAACCTGATTATTTTTTCAACACCCCCTTTACACGCCTTTACAACGTGACTTTTTTTTGGGTGGCCTGAAGTGCTCTTTGGGGAGTTGCATTTCATCAACTCTTTTTTTAACGCTTTAGCCATAATATTTTATTTATGATACATTGAACTAATGTATTCTTCCATCGACTCTTTCTCAGCGGTATCCATAGAAGACACTCTTTTAATAGCTTTCTTCCAGTTTCCCGTGTACTTTTCTAACCTAGCATCAGCATCTATCCAAAGACCTCTATACGCCCTTGGGTCACGACCCTTCATTGCATTGTAGTATCTCTCTTCAACCCAATCAACGATTGCTCTTTGAAAGAATCTAGGTATAATAGGGTCATCTCCATCAACTCCGCCCATTGTGTTAAACACAACTCTAACGTATGGAAATGCTCCGCAGTCTTTTGAAAACATCATTAATCCATTCTGAACACCGTAATAGTATTTCTGACCTGAAAATCCTCTTTGGTTGGGCTGAAATAAATCATCATTATTACTTCCGTCTTCTTTTACCTTAGCAGAATATCCATCTCCTTCAAACTTGTTGTTAAAGAGTCTTTTAAAGTAAACATTCTGTGTTTGCACAGGATTACAGAAAGTCCCTTGATACATATATATCTCTCGAATATTAAACGTATCCTTCGGCATTTTAATCTGAAAGTTATCAGGCAACTCAAAGTGCATTGTTACTTTAGAGTAAAAAGTATCAAAAGCTAACTCTTGAAGAGCATCGTGTATTCTTGAAACAAACCATCCTTTAGGAAATCCTTTTTTAAACTCCCTGTCATTGACTGACATAGTAACTTCAGCGATTATCTTATCAGCAGATATAAAATCATTAGCATTCATAGTTATTAAGATTCAGGGGTTTGGGTACTATAATTTTGTGACTCAGGAACTTTAGGGGTTCTGTAGTTCTGCATTTGAACCTCATCTTCGCCCTGATTAACTCTCTCTTCAGGTATCATCATTACGAATCTACCCATTTGCAATACTTCCATTGTTAAATCTTGAATTAATTCATCAGGAACTACTAAATCATCATCTAAATTACATAATGTTTTAGGGTCTAATGTGGACTTAATAGCAATCTCAAGGTCTAAAACGTCTACACATTCTAATCCAAGAAGGTACAGTCTGTTAACATTAATACCATTAACCCTGTCTCCCACCCTGTAAAAGTATGGTTGCTTTACTGAAGGCTTTGTGTATGTGTCCAAATATAATCCCTGAACCTCACCCATGTTAATTGGTTGAAAGAATGTCTGAGCAAACGCAGGACCGCTACAACAGTTAGTATCTATATTATATGACATATACACTACGCCTGCATTGTTAGGGAGCGACATTATCGAAGTCGGAAGGTCAATATATTTCCTTCCCTTCTCGTCCGTCAAAATTTCAACAGGACAGTAAGTTGAGGTAAACATATCAGTGTTAACTAGTAAGTCATGCTGTGCGCGAATCTTATTCGCAACAACCATAACCCAATAAAGCACTTGATTCACTGTAATATCAGCATCATCAAAGTTCTTCTTTAAGGTTTTATGTATATCGTAAACAACGTATCTATAAGTCATAAGGCTAAATTACGTTTAAAAGTAATGCAATATCTTTGTCAGTCACAGAATGAATAGTCGTATTGTCCCCTTGTTTGTACGAGATATAATTAAGGGACTTATTGAATAACAATTGGAATACACTTTCAGGGTACTCAATATTATCTGCAAGAGTATCTATAGTTCCAGGCTTCTTAACCCAAAACACAGTTAAATTATCATTATTAACAGAAGGACGAACCTCAAGTTCTTTAGCCGTTACACCTACGTTTGTGTTCTCGTAGTTTATTGGATTCAAATATGCATAACGTTTAAGTTCATCACATATTTGGTTTCCATCATATCCGTCTTCAAATGGATTTGGTCGGCTAGTAGCCCACTCTTCAATAGAAAGTCTCTTACATGATATAAAAGAAGACTTGTGAAGTAAGTTATTTATAAAATAACTGTCATTATCATTAGGAGTTAACGGAGCAACCTGTCCTGGAATTTCTCTAGTCTCAGGGTTAATGTAGATAGCCAAGATTGACCACACATCGTTTGGAAAAACATTCAGGGATACCCTAGAACAGTCATCTGTCCTGAATACCCCTGAGTATGTTAAGTCTCTAAAAAACTCTTCTCCAATCTTATCTTTACCAAACGCAGAATTAACAACATTCGTTAGCCACTTTATAGCAGCGTTCATTGCAGGGATGTAATCTAAATCATCTATGTAATGGTCAGACCCCTCCGCATCTAGTGCGAACGCTAACTGGTCTCTTAATTCTTGTGCTTGTATCATATTTCATACTATTGAGGAACTTTTCTTTCAATGATTTGTCTATCACTAGCTACATCAATGTTTGCACGCTTCAGTTTCCCGTTACGCATTTCTTCTTGATGCTTGATAGATTTTTCAGCAACCTTAGCAACAAGTGATTTTCTCATTTTAACAACGTCAGTCCCAATTGGGAGTTCTTCTTGTCTACAACGAGAGATAACCTGTTGGTCAGATAAACGCTGAATAGATTGGTTTGCTTCGATTAATCTCTGCGCCCAACCCGAATCAATATTCAGAACAGAATCCATATTTTCAAAAAACGCTATCCCAAACTGACTATGACTTCTTAACCAATCAACCACAGACTTTGAGTGAATTTTTACTGAAGATACGGAAATTACCTCTTCCTCTTTTCCACGCTTACGTTTTGTTCTGATAACAGGCTTAAATCGAACAGCCCCTTGTGGGGGTACAGTTAATTTTCCACGCTGCTTGTCCCCGTGAATTGAGAAGTTAATAGAATATGCAAAGAACACAACAGGAGACTCTAACCAATCTTGCTCTAGCTCGGCAACATAATCACCATCAGCCGCAAGCTCTTCTTTCGCTTTTCCTAGCTTAACTTTCTGAAGTTTAGAGTTAAATTGATTACTCAATCTTTCCTCCATGTTTTTAAGTAGCTTCTCTACCGCTGAAATAGGCATTGTTGATTCAACTTCCTCCTGATTTTCAGTGTTTTGTTCTACTTCAGTAGTATTTACTACTTCTTCCTCTTCTTTGGGAGCATCCTCAAAACTAATTTTTTCTTTATTAGTTGAAGCCTTCTCCTCTTTTTTTCCTTTTGTTACAGCCATTATTAAATGATTTATAAAAAGGGGGCATATTTCAGCCCCCTCTTAGAATTAATTATTATTGTACGTCAATCCAAGCACATGCTAATGGGTTGTACATCTTAATACCCATGTTGCAATCTACCCAAATATCTCCGTAACGTTTCGCTACTCCATCTTCAAGTTTCAACGTATCTCCTGAACGCTCACCCCAAAGTTGACATCTCTTGATATTTTTCATATCCAAGATAACAATACGGTTAGCGAAAGCAGCAGGGAATGACGCAGCATCCTCAAAACGCTTAAATGGAACAAATACGACTCTTGAAGAACCAATATTCACCTCTTTAAGGTTTAATAATGCCACTGTATCATTCGGCTTGTAACGAGTTAATTCATCTTTGTAAGCCAAAGACAAACGTCTATGCATACGTGGAGTCATATAAGCCATACGAACTGAACCGTAATCTCCATATTCAGAAGAAAGAATTACGTCCTCGAATGCATCTACCAAAGTAGCGTCAGTCGCAAGTGCGTTTGGAGAACCTGCTTCCAACATTGATGTAAACACACCACCTGTTGTTTTTGCAGGAGTACCATTAGCAGTTAATACTTGACCTTTTTGACCCATCCAAAATGCATTAGATAAATCAATACGGTGCTGGTCGAACATCGCTTTCTTCTCCATTTCTAGGAAGTTCGATGTAGTACCCATGTTCTTCAATTTGAAAAGCTCAACTTCGTTGTAACGAATAGCTTTGTTGAATAATTGGATATAGTTGTTACGCTCGATTGTCGAAGCACGGAAGTACTGAGCGAAACCGTCAGAACCATCATGGTCAACACTAGACAAGTTAGCAATTACCTCGTCGATTGCAACAGCAGGTAAAGTATCTCCTGTATAAGGAGTCACTGTAATTGTCAAGTTAGTCGTATCAATATCAGTAACACTACCTTTCTGACCGTTAGGGTAAGTAATGATTGTGTTAGTTGCAATATTATCAGTTGATACTACTGAAATAACCTGCGTATTAGGGTATGCTACCGCTGCTGATGCTGCTGAAGAAATAACAGGCTCACGTTGGTATCCCATTTCCTGAAAGAAGAACTCATCAGAGTTCATTTGCTCAGGAGCAACCATATTCAACAACTTCAAATCCATGAATTGTTGTGGTTTTGCGTCAAAAATCGCACGGTTCGTTAATTTCTGCACTAAAAGAGAAATATCGTGACCATACGTAGCAGCGTACTCAGAACCTACACTGTTAGTGTTTTGGTTTGAGAATTTAGTTGAATTATCATTGTATAATGACATAGTCTACGTTTTTAAAAGTTATACATTTTATTTACTAAGTATAAGGGTCGGAATTGTCTACAACATTACTTAAATGTTCAACAGCTTTCATGTTAACCTTACCTTTAGAATTAGAGGCTTTATTTTTCCTAAGTTTCTTCGGGCTAGAATCAACAATGTTCTGATTCGCTTCACTCATACCTTTTCTTTTAGCAAGTTTCTCTATAGTCTCACGCATCTTATCTCCGAAAATCGTATTGGCAACCATCTCAGCGGCCTTTTCAGTATAAGTTCCGTCAGCGTTATAGAAAAGACTGTCCACTTTTCCCTCAACCAAGTAGTTCCTAACCTTATTAAGTTGGGATTTACTGAAGTTCGGGAAAGTCTTACTCAAGTCTTCAACGGAATCCAATGCGCTGCTCTTAACCTTCTTTTGTAAGTCGGATTGTTGCCTATCGTATTGAACACGTCCATCGACTAATGCTTTCTTTTCTTGGGTAAACAACTTCTTTGTTGACCTCGCTAATAAATCAATCTTGTCGTTGAGTTCATCTTCCTCCATGTCCTCGTCGTTAAACGATTTAATAAGTCGGGTGTACTCTTCAGGCAAATAATGCTCGACAAGGCTCTCAACGTCTTGTTCGTTAAAGTCTGAGCCAAAATCTAGTCTTTCTCCCTGCGTAAAAGGAGATGTATAATCGTCCCCATCGGCCCATCGAGCCAAGCTCTCTCTTAAATCAGGAGGAAGGCTTTGAATATCAGTAGATAATGCATCTAACTGCTTCTTAGTCTCCGTTCCTTCTTGAGCTTGTGTTCTCCAAGCGTCCACAGAACCAAAGAACGTTTCCGCATCTTCGATACCATATCGGGAATTTAAAAGGCTTTCCATTTCTTCGGGTATATCGAAGTCGATGTTTACCTTTTTTGCTTTCTTCTTGTTTTTGCTTAATTGCCCAAAAGGGTCATCAAGCTCTTCTTCTTCATCTTCATCTTCATCTTCATCTTCTTCAGAGTCTTCTTCAGAATCTTCGTACTCTTCAGAATCCTCTTCTTCTTCGTACTCATCATCATCCTCCTCATCGTCGTCGGATGCTTGACCGCTATTGTGTTCTTCTATTCTAGCTATCAAGTCTTTGTACTCCTGTGTTTCAACAACACTTGCGTCCATTGCTACTAATGATTCTATGTTGCTGTACTGCTCTTGCAGTTCGGCAGGCATATCATTAATATCAGATTGACCTTGTGTTTGTTGAATCTCTTCAGACGCTCTTTCAATTTCGTCTGCAAAAATATCATCAGCCATATTTCAATTGTTTATTTATTACAAATTTATAAAAAAATTGTATTACTTTTTTCAAAGTCTACTGTTGTGATTTCATTTGTTCTTTAAATGCTATCTTCTCCATCTCTCTTTCATGGTTTAGCTCTTCATTTATTTCGTTTGTTTCACCCTGATAACGTTCGCCTTCTTCCATGCCCTGAACTAATTCCGCCTCTTTTTGGTCTGCAATTTGGTTTCCTTTCATTTGAGCCTTCTCAATTTGGTTTTGAGCTTGATTATTAGCTCTCACAAATGCTCTCATCTCTTTAGCTATTCTATCAGGCGTAGCTCTACCGAATAAGTTAGAGAATACATTTTGGTCAATAAGACCTGACTGTAATAATGTGAATAACAGTTGATTTCCTGCCTCTTCACCTTTCTCCTTGCTTTCTGCACGCTTAATGAATATTCTATAGTCTTGTAGTAAATGGTCCTTAGTAAGTATGATGTTCTTCATGCCCTTATCTCCAACCATCATTGCAAGTCTTCGTGGGTTATCAAAATAAACCGCCTTGCCGACTGTAGATATATGTTCGTATGCTTGTTTTAGTATTGATGTTAATGCCCAATAAAAAGGTTCTTGAACTAATGAGCCTCTTTGTATCTGAGCCTCTATTACCCCAACTAATGCGTCAGAAGTTTGTCCTGTACCCGTCATAGATTCATTTACACCTGTAACATCTGCGATACTCTTCTGAACCTCACTTACAACCTGAAACATTTGAAGAGTACCGTTTCCGATATTCGTTCCATATTGGCCAATTGCATTCTGTACCGAACCAACTCTATCTGTATCGACAAATATTGGTTTAGATGCGTTCATGTTTCTCAATGTGTCAAGTTCACCATCACGAGGGTCAACGGCAGACTTAGAAATTACTGTCCCTGTTCCGCGCATATTACTCATTTGCGACTCAATAACAGAAATGGTTCTGTTCAAGAATCTCTGAGGGTCAATAACATCATCAAGTGGAGTTAGTATCTCTCCTCTATCGTAAACCCAAGTATAACACTTGTACGGAAATTTAACACTAGAAGGGTCTCCTAGTTTTTTCTCTTGATAAGGAACAATACCATATTCAAGGACAATATCTTCGTGACCAACACCTATCTCTTCTTGAGGAATAAGAACACAGTATCTTAGAACATCTACAAATATCTTATGTTTCTTCTTGTCTCCAAGCTCTTCTTTGTGCTTCTCCGTTTGAGGTTCAATAAGGTCAGCATCAGTGAATTGAGAGTCTTCGTGATTTATCATTGTATAATATGGATAATTAAACTCATCCATAACCCAACCATATTCTCTTGTCTCTACATCTTTCCAGTAAATTTCATACACAGGAACTTTGCCTCCTGCTTGAGTGTACATTCCATTAACAACTTTATGAATCGTCTTATTATCATCTCTTCCGTAAGCCTCAATCCCCTCTCTTTGTGCCTTGTTTAGTTTAGGATATTTTTCAAATAAACTAGGAGCGTCCATATAATACCACTCACCCTGATACTCAGAATCCGTAAGGTCAGGTTTCTTTGCAGATAAATCCCAAAAGAAAAACAACGGATTAGTTGCTTCTGCATCATAAATTTCTCCTGATTCAAAACCTTTATAGATTCCTAACCCACATATAGCAAGGTTACGAGTTATCTGAACTTTAAGTTCATCCATATTAACATCCTCCACAACGAATGTGATAAGGTTGTTAACATCTTCTTCATGGTCCTCAACAAACATATTAAAGAACATTTCACGAGACTCCATGAATGTTTCTTCTATACCTGCTTTCTCTTGAATTATAGTGCTAATCCAGGGGAAGCTATCAGATACTTCGTGATAGAAACTTAATTCATTTATTTTCTTTTCTCTTTCATTAATAACAAAATCAGATACACACTCAGCTTTAGCATCGTATGATAAACGAATAGCATTACCTACGTATTGCTGAACCATAGGTTTTATAACGTTTTTCGTCCACTTTAGTCTGTTTCTAATATCTCCTGACTCATCCAAAAAGAATGATTCTACATCTTCATCAAATATCCACTGTCCATCTCCACCCTTGAAGAATGACCAATTTATTAAACACTTATCAAGGAATCTTCTATAAGAAGAATGACCCATAACACCCAAACAGTACTTACCAAAATCTCTGTGGTAGTCTTGATTCTTTTTTGTCGTTAATCTATTTGGTCTAGTAAAACCTGTTCCGAAAATATAGCTCATGTTTAGTGCATTACATCATTAATATTTACAAGTATATCAGATTTAGTTTTTCTATTGATTGTTTTCACACCGTAAGAATTTTCTAATCTTTCAACCATTCCTTGTAATTCCGAACTAACCTTAATAACAAAGTCAGCGTATTTCTTTTTCTCATCGGTATCCATAGCCATCATGGTGGCAGAATCAACAACAATAAGCCTATTCAAATTTTCAAAAATATACTCAGCCATTAACTTGGCCTTTAACCTATATCCAGGATTATAAGTGTTCATCTTGTATATTCCTTTCAGTATGTCTTCAGGAAAATCAGACTCACTACTTGCTGTAGCAATATCCCTTATCCTTTGCTTAGGGCTTTGCTTTGCGTTCTGACCCCAAACAATCGTGGACGCCTGTGGAATCCTAGTACTCCTGTCCAAACCAAAAATTGGAGAGGTTCTATTGCCTACAAGCCAACAGAATCTTACTTCATGTGGACTTAGGTCTTTAAACTCTTCTACAGCAGCCAATTCAGGGTAATCCCTCTTAAGGTCTCCTTTGTGGTTAACTCCAAATAGAGTTATTTCTACTTCTTTCTTTTCCATAAATTAAAAAAAATGGGTGCAGCCTAAACTACACCCATAAAAATACAAATTTTTATTATACTACTGGAGCACCAAGGTAATTAGCAACAGGAGTATGAGACCCATCAAGCATTGGGTCAAGAACTACTCCAAGAGTTGAAGCAACGGTAGAGAAAAGAATTATCTTTTCCTCTTTAACAACTTTGTTTCCTTTAACCGCATTGTGACGAATATACTTACGATATTTAATTACGTGTCTGTCATAAGACCCAGCAGTAACAAGGTCAGCATTAATGTACGTCATAACTTCTTTCGGCTCTCCAACAGGAAGAACGTTAGCAGTAGTAACAGTAACAACAGTTCCAGCAATATTTGAAACGTTCAATATGAAAGAACCCGCTGTAGCGTCTTGAGCAGTAATAGTAATAACCCCAACAGCAGCAGTTGCTGTGAATGCAGCAAACAAATCAGCGGTCATTTGAGCAGCAAACAACGCAGCTAATTCAGTAGCACTAGGAGTAGCATCTGTTGAAACTTTGTAAGTTCTTGTAACATAAATTGCATCAGACTCTCTTGTGTCAGATGTTGCGTGAGCATTTCCACCGAAGAAAGCAATAGTGTTAGGTAGCTTAACGGATAATGAATACATGTTGTTAGCGACAAGAGTCGAAGCCGTAAGGTCGATTGTTGCAACTTCAGCAACACCTGCTGTATATTCATCTGTAGAATAATCAATAATATCAAAACTTCTGATACTAAGGCCCTGTGCGCCTGAATCTTCAAATGTTAGCACCCCTGTTGCTAATCTTACTCCATCAGCTAATGCGCCGACACCCTCTAATTTGGGTAATTCTGTTTTAATCATAACTTTTTTTTTTGCACCGAACATCTTTTTCAGATTGCTCCGTGTTGGTTTATAATATACCTCACCGTGCAAGGTTTGTACAAATTTAATTATTTTTTTAATACAAAAGTTGCACGTCTTGAAAAAATTATTATCTTTGAGATAGTTAATAGAGCCGTGGAAGTTTATTAATCAAAGGAATATCAGTTAACGATACGATATTTAAGAATATCAAGTCCTCCCTCTTGTTTTATTCCTTTCAATAAACGAAATCTCCACGGTTCTGAGGGAGGCTTGGTTTTTTTCATTCCGATTTATCCAATTTAAAATAAATGACTCGATTAGAACGGTTGGTATAAGCCTAGCACTGTCTACCCTGACAACTAGCAACTGCATGACAAGAATAACTGATGTCTCCAACTGAACCGAAGGTAAAAACGCAAGGAAGCGGGAAGTGTCTAAGGTCGGGTAAAGAACCTGTAAGAAGGTTAAACTTCTAGCATAGTAGTTATGCAGGAAGTAAAGGGGAAGTTGTATAAAGTTCAAAAAAATTAGGAATTATGGAAAATTATCGAGTAGTTTGTATTAACGCAAAGAAGAAGCCTGCATTACTACCTATGTCTTCTTGGATTAAAGAAGGGGAGATATACACAGTAATACATGCGTCCAATATGGCTAGGCAACGAGGGACTCTTGGATATAAATTAGCTGAGGTCGAAATACCCAAAGGACTAGATTATGAGTATTATGCTGCGTCAAGATTCAGACCATACGATATTGAAGACGCTGCGGCAGAGGCCGCTGTAGAAGAGTTATTAATGGAAGAATTAGAATTGATATGAAAGTAGAAGAATCGGTATTGATAAAAGCGGCACGACTTAAAAAAACGTATGGTGCAGAGAAGGCTATACAAATAATTGAAGCAGATAGGCAGCGTTATCTAAGGCAGAAAGTATATTATAAAGCGACAGAGTGCGCCCAAGCTATTATTCAAATACAAAACGGGTCTCTATGAAAAATGTCCTAAAGAAGTTTGAACAAGATGATACTCAATTTTTTGTGTCAAGGAGTTTTGTATTCGCATCTTTCGAAACCGATATGAAAAAAGCTAAGTACGACATCTACTACATCAAAAAGAACTCTAACCCTGACGCTTATCACCTAGGCTATATGAATTTAAAGATTAGGAAGATGAACAAGATGGAGATTACATACTTCAAAGAGAATATGAATTTATATGCAGAGAAATTGAATAACGAAGACGGAACTATATTTAATCTAAAGACTAAACCGTTTGATACAGGTCAGTGTCCACAATATAAACAACTAACTCTTAACTTATAATCCTAAGTATCTCACCCTTCTTATTTACGACAGCTAGTTTCTTTCTATAATTAGTTTGTTTGTTTTGAACGTACCTTCTAAAGGTCTGTTCAGTACCTCTCCCGTTCTTAACATTCTCAGGCTCGTTCTGTGAGTAACAAAGAGAGTTAATGTAAGCGAAAGCAATAGAAAATATAGCATCATCATAATCATATCTTAAATCGGATGCTTGATAACGAGTCTGCCTGTGTGAAGTTGTAGATTTCAAATCCTTCTCAGTAAACGTCTTTAATTGTTCCCAAAACCAAGGAATATCTATTTGGTCTCCAAATGCATCAAGCATTTCCTCAATCTTATTAATAATTCTAGGGGCCGTGTTGGTCTTATTAGAAATTCCGAACCACTTACCTTGAGTTTGTAGATATAATGGCAGAGATGCCTGCGCTGTGAACTTGTGCTTAAATCCTAACATCTCTTGGAAGTCGAGATGCATGTCTCCAATGTTGTTCTCAATCAATTCTTTTACTCCCTGCTTTTTTTCTTGGTCGTAGTACAGCGACTGTAGAAGCACTTGCAGGTACGTCTCCTTAAATTTCCTATCCCTGTGGAATACTACTGAAGATACGGTGTTATCGTAGGAATCCCATATAGCTGAACTCATTTTAGAGTGTCCTGTCTCTGAGTTAATAGGGTCAGTTCCTTGATAGTATCTGTTTACCCATACATCGCCTGGGGGTGGGTGCTTAACAACAACTGCAGTTGTAGATACATCATCCCTTCCTGTGGTCTGCATGAATGTTGCGCCTATAATCCTGAAATCAGTAATCATTCCAGGCGTAGGGTGTGACTTATCTAGTATAGGCAAGAAATACCCGTATGTTAATGGCTCTTCCTTGCTGTATATTTCATCTAATCTTCTTTGACACGTGTGAATAGGAACTAATGTTCTTGATTTACGAACGAACATATCATCAATGGTCATAGGATAATGCTGATGAAATTGAACTTTAGCTTTCTCTCCCTTAGCTGTGCCTTCAAGTGATAAGTATGCTTTTTTCTCATTCTCAATGTGAGCCTTAGTAACCCCAGGTCTAGCGAATGCGTTCATAAACAGAGGGATAATACCGTAGGCATAGTTACCTTCACTCCATTGTCTCAGACAAGTCTTAAACTCAGCCTCAAATACAGAGCCACCTTTATCCATTTCACCTCCTGTACCCCAAGCCATAAATTGCTGTTGCATTACCATCTTCCCTGTATTAGGGTTGAACTTAAACAATGCAGGACGACCCTCACGCATCATGTCCCCGAATATTTCGAATAGTCCAATCTCATCAATAAATACTGCTGATGGAGAACCACCATTAATAGCATCAACCTTTGGAGTATCAACTTGGAATCTAGCACCGCCACCTTCGCCACGACCTTTACGCTTACCTCTCTTCTCGAAAGACATAACATTGTCGCTCCAATTCTTAACCTCTTGAGCGATGTGGTCAGGGATTTTTGTAAATGCCCATTTAACCTTATCGTTAAATATCTCAATACCTTTATCTTCGGAATGTGTAACGAATTTAATGAAGTATGATTTGTTGAGGTTAACCCTCTTCATTCCCGCAAGACACATTGTAGTGGTAAACCCAATTTGTCGAGCCTTACCAATCATTAATGAATATCCGCAATCAAAAAGGAATAATAGCACTTTCTGTGCCTCCCACGCTTTGTATCGTATCTTACCACTGCCATCAGGAGCTTTATCCTCCTTAATCCAGCCGTACTTATTACAAAAATATAGGGAATTTACTCGGCTTCTATCTAGCTCTCGCTCTAGCCAATCTAGCTGACCATTTTCAGTATCGAAGTCGGTTATTTCAGACTCATCTTTGAGCCATTCTTCAGCTTGTTTGCAATATAAATCAAGAGGTTCGTATTGAGTCTTAAATTGCCACCCTTTGTTAATGGAGTTAATCCAATCAACAAATTCTTGAGTGTACTCTAGCTCGTTGTGCTGTGGATACCATGCTTTTGTTGGTATTTCCACATAACCTCTTGAATTTATACTGTCTTCTTTAAAAATATCGACAGCCATAAATTGTTATTTCAATTTTCTTTTAAGTCTTCTTTCGTCAGTATTGTCCATTCTTTTAAGAGACTTTTTCGCTCTCTTTTTTTGAGCAGGAACTTTTATATTCACAATTCTTTTTCCACCCAAATCAAGACCCGACTCTTTAAGTGATTTTCTAACTTTTCTATCAAGTCTTCTCGTTCCTGTGACATTATATTGACTTGCTTTATCTTCAAGTTTTTCTCTTCGGTCTTCTCTTCTGTCACGAGTAGCCTTCTCAGACTTATTAGCAGAATCTTTCATGCTCTGCTTAATTTTACGACTACCCTTTCTAGCACGCATGTTTTGCTTAACATCTCGTACAACTTCTCCGATTTTACGTCTTAGTTTCTTTCTAGGCTTCTCCATGTCGATATAAATTAATCTTTAGTCTTAGTCTTAGGCTTAGTCTTAGTCTTAGGCTTAGGCTTAGGCTTAGTCTTAGTCTTAGGCTTCGGTTTTTCTTCAGAGACTTCTCCCATACCTCTACCTAGAATGTATGATGACACCTTGAGCTTCGGTTTTTCTTCAGAGAGTCCTCCCAATCCTCGATTAGGCTTAGGCTTAGGTTTTTCTTCCTCTTTCTTCT
>TARA_R110001592_G_scaffold85363_1_pt1 | contig 22759 bp, 20 predicted proteins | sample TARA_R110001592 | Tara Oceans TARA_R110001592 (sample SAMEA4398387) | marine metagenome | biome: Polar Biome; feature: [SRF] surface water layer (ENVO:00010504); material: water (ENVO:00002006), including particulate matter (ENVO:01000060) such as... | depth 5 m | reverse complement strand
ATGACACTGCCGAGCACCGGCACCAGTGTGGCATCGGGAAAGCTGGCACGAAGCTCACGCTCGATGCTGTAGAGGCCAAATTCGCTGTGATCAAACAGGACGAGTGTATCTGGGCTAGCGGTGAGCAGCTGACGGCATAGCTCAGAGCCAATAGAGCCAGCTGCGCCTGTTACGAGCACCGTGCGGTCGGCGACGTGGTGACGAAACAGCGCTAAATCTGGCGGCACAGCATCGCGCCCGAGCAGGTCGAGGATGTCGATGTCTTGCACATCGTTGAGCGAGATATCGCCAGACATCACACGGTCTAGACCGGGCAACATACGAATGTGTATGTCGCGCTCGCCAGAGGCTTTTTGCAAGCTATCGATAATATCGCGACGGCGAGAGCGGCTCACCGAAGGCATAGCGACAATGACTTCGTCTATATCTAAGCGGTCTATATAGCGCTGGGCTTGGCGGCCAGACCACACCGGCAGACCGTTGATACGGGTACCAATGAGCTCTGAGTCGTCGTCGAAAAAGCCAGTGAGGCGGTACTGCCCCATGCCAGCGGCAGCGGCCATGATTTGCCGGCCGGCATCGCCAGCACCGAAAACAGCGAGATTGGTGTGCTGCTCACGTCGCTTGAGCAACACAAAAAGCATGGTGCGAATGAGCGCTCGGCTGACCCAGAAATGCAGCATGAGCAAGGCGCTGGTGATGATGATGACGCTACGCGGCATGGTGTGCGTGATGCCAGCACTAGCGGCAATCCAAAGCAGTATCGCCAAACTAATGCTGGCAAATAGTGCTGATTGCAAATAATGCTCATCGAAGGCACGCACCACGGCACTGTATACCCGAGTGAACAAGGCGCAGATGACCATAAGCCCTATCATCAAGGGAATGTCGAGCATTTGCGCTTTGCTGGGTAGGTCTAGCTCGCCCATGCGCACACTGAGTGCCAGCGTGAACAGTAATGGCAGCATGGCGATGTCGATAAGCAGCAGTACGATCTGCTTGGCGCGGCGCGGCGCTTGGTGCAGCCAGCTTAGCCAGTCGTGTTTTGGTACGGGCTTGGTTTTAGGCATTCGTTGACTCAAGACTCGCCTGCTGCATGACTTCTGCAAGTACGGCGCAGGTTTTGTCTATTTCAGCACTGGTGAGCGTGGGGTGTACTAAAAACATGAGACTGGTTTCGCCTAGTTCTTTGGCTACAGGTAGCCGTTGTGCTGGGCGCCAGCCGCTGCTGTCGAAGGCTTTCTCTAAATAGACTTCGGAGCAGGAGCCGGAGAAGCATGGTACGCCTTGGGCGTTTATGGCTTCCATGATTCGGTCACGAGTCCAGCCTGGAGCAAGCTGGTCTGGGTTTACGAAGATGTAGCATTTGTAGTGGGCGTGTAGTGAAGTCGCTGCGCCGCTGGGGGCACGTCCGGCGAGTTCGCAGCTTCGTGAAGAATCGCCGGACGTGCCCCCAGCGTCACAGCTGAAGTTCGGTACGCGTAGGGCTGGGAAAGCACGTGCTCTGGACCAGATGCGTTCGGCATTCGAGGTTCTAGCGGCGGTCCACTCAGACATGCGACGCAGCTGGATGCGGCCGATGACGGCTTGCATTTCCATCATGCGCCAGTTGGTGCCGATGCTTTCGTGTAGCCAGCGGAAACCGGGTGGGTGTTTGCGTTCATAGATGGCTTCATAGCTTTTGCCGTGGTCTTTGTAGCTCCACATGCGCCGCCAGAGGGCTTCATCGTTGGTAGTGACCATGCCGCCTTCGCCGCCAGTGGTCATGATTTTGTCTTGGCAAAAACTCCAGGCGGCGGCGTGGCCGATGCTGCCAACGGAGCGATCTTTGTAGCGAGCACCGTGGGCTTGGGCACAGTCTTCGATCACATAAAGATCATGTTCAGCAGCTAAAGTCATGAGCTCGTCCATTTCGCAAGGCCATCCGGCTAAATGCACAGCAATGATGGCTTTAGTGCGCGGAGTGAGTACTGCTCGTACTGTGTCGACGGTGATGTTTTGGCTATTAGCACAGACATCGGCAAAGACGGGTGTAGCACCGGCGGTGACAATGCTAGAGGCCGAGGCTAAAAATGTGCGCGAAGTCACGATGACTTCATCGCCAGCGCCAATGTTCAAACCTTTCAAGATGACATCGAGCGCTAGGGTGCCGTTTGCCACGGCTAGGCCGTGAGCGGCATCGGCCCAAGTGGCGAATTCATTTTCAAACTCGCGGCATTCGATGCCAGTCCAGTAGTTCACTTTGTTGCTTAGCAGAGTGCGAGAAACGGCGTCGGCTTCTTCTTGAGTGAAGCTTGGCCACGGGGAAAGCAAGGTGTTTAGCATGAATTTATTAGCTCACAACAAGGCCAGAAATTAAATAAAGCAATATTTTAAGTACAATATTAAAACTAAGCCAAATTAATATCAGATATAACGCAGCCACCCCAAGACAGCCCAACACCAAATCCAGCAAGCAGGAGTCGTTGACCGGGCTGTATTTGCTTATTGCTCCAGCCCTCTTTTATTGCTATTGGAATGGTAGCTGATACAGTATTACCAAATCGCTCATATGCTCTTATCATTTTATCTCGACCAAACGGTAGAGACCTGATCATTGAGTCCAACATGAATTTATTTGCTTGGTGCGGGACGAACCAATCAATATCCTCAGCAGATAAAGATGCTTTATTTAATATATTTTTCACTAATGGCGGCACTTCTCGCAATGTGAAAGCAAAAACCTCTGGGCCATCCATATAAAGCTGCCTAGAGTTTCTTACATTACCAGAGTCATCCACAAATTCCTCAATCGAGGCATCATCGAACGGGAACCTTGATCCACCTGACTTTACAATCAAACTCTCTGCACCAGAACCATCGGTACCATACACAAAAGAGTCTATATTACTAACACTGCTTTCATGAGCCTGTATCCAAGTTGCCGAACCCGCATCACCGAATAAAGTTCTAACACTCTTATCTGCAGGGTTTATATAGCGAGAGTATGTTTCACCAGTTAACAGTAAAACATTATTCGCTTGACCAGTCTCAATTAGGCCTTTCGCTAGCCCAAGACCGTATATATAGCCTGAACAACCTTGATTTATATCAACTGCACCAATAGCCTTTGAGCAAGAAAGTCTATCCTGAATGACACAGGCTGTCGCTGGCAAAAAATAATCTGGACTTTGAGTGCAGTAAATAATGTAGTCGATATTTTCTGCAGACAAAGGAGCATTAGAAAATAAATTAAAAGCAGCTTGCACGGCCAAATCTGAAGCTGTAGTGCCCGCATCGACTATTGGCCTACTACTAATACCTGTTTTAGAAAAAATCTTTTCTACGGGCCACTCAGGAAACTCACTTGCAAGATCAATATTCGAAAGTGAGTTACTTGGAATGGAATACTCTATCGCAGAAATACGAGCACAAATCATAGGTTTTACTCAGTTTATAAGGCGCGCTGGGTTGCCAAAAACAGTTTTGGAAGGCGGTACATTCCGTACAACTACGCTACCAGCCCCAATAATTGCTGCATCGCCTACAGATACTTTTGGCAATATAGATACTCTACTACCTAGAAAAACCGACTCACCGATGCTTACATTGCCCATAACATCGCTGAATGAGCTCAGAGTAGAAAAAGATCCAATGCTCGCATCATGCCCTATGCAAGAATATGGATTAAGGTTAATAAAGGCACCCAATGACACTCTGCTGCTTATAATACTACCAGGGCAAGCAATTAAGCCTTCATCGATTTTTGCGCTTGATACGATTATGCAAGAGTGATGAACAACATTACAGAAAGACGCCCCTTTATCCCGCATCGCAGTGACAACTCTCTTTCTTGATTCAGGATGACCGATAGCAATTGCAATAACATCACTATTTTTCGGCATGTAATTTTCTATATTAGAAATTACTGGAGCTTCGTCGACAAAGCCTTCATTGAAATCATCTATAAAACCACCAAGCTCGTATGATGCATCTTTAAGACCATCTCTAGCCCATGCAAGCACCTCTCTTCCGAAGCCTCCAGCACCAACTATAATCAATCTACTCATCATTACACCCTATTCATGCATTATAAAAACCACTACAAATACAACAGCATAGGCAGGTAGTGGAATCATGCAGCAGAATAGCCGCCATCAATCATTAAAACACTGCCGGTTACCCATCTGGCGGCATCAGCTATCAAGTAATGGACCATTGCTGCAACATCTTCTGGCTGCCCCATACCTAACGGGTGCATATCATTAAAACGAGCGGCGGCGACCTCACCAACTCGTTCAACATACTCAGCCTGCATCTCTGTTAACACTATTCCTGGGCAAACTAAGTTTACACGCACACGATCCCTGGCCAACTCAAGCGCTAACGATTTCGTCAACCCAATCAATGCAGATTTCGACGCAGAATACGCTGTAGATCCGGGCTGACCAACAACTGACAAAACAGAGCCAAGAAGAACATAGCTAGCACCAGACTTTGCTACTCCTCTTGCTCTCAATGCTTTGATCAGCCGCATAGCACTTGTCACGTTGACAGAAAATATCTGCTCCCAATGAGAAACAGATAGCGCGCGTAAAGGCACAGTACTGTGCATTCCCGCCGCATGCACTAGCCCATCAAAACCGCCATGCTTTGCTACTGCCCCACTGAGCACTTCTGCCAGAGGAGTATCGTCCATTAAATCATGAGCAATAACAAAGCTAGCCCCATGCAATGAAGCCGAGACAGCCTCAAGGCGCTCCGTATTTCTAGCCAGTAAAGTTACGGTCGCTCCGTATTCTGACAATTGACGCGCACATGCTAAACCAATGCCTGAGGATGCACCGGTGACTAAAATATGTTTATCTTTTAAATTAAACATTATTAAATCTCAATTACTTCATGAATCACTGTGTTTTCAAATGACAGCAATCCAAAACCCCAGGAAAGCCCAACTCCAAAACCAGCGAGTAAGGTCTCATCAAGATTATTTTTTATAGTGGACCGTTCAGTGACCAAGGCTAATGGTATAGAAGCACTGCTCGTGTTACCAAAATCTTTAAGCGCAACTAGTAACTTATCTTGCGAAATATTTACTTTGCTAGCCAATAGGTTCAGCATAAATTTATTGGCCTGATGCGGCACAAACAAACTAATATCTTGAGAGGATTTATTACTATCTGAGAGAAACTCAAGTAGCTTCTCAGGGATTGTTGACTGAGTAAACTCATAAACCTCTGCCCCTTGCATTTCTAACTCAGATTGCGCACGACGGCGACCTTCATCCCCACTACGTATTAAATCTTCTGCTGACGAAGGGCTGCGCGACTGCCCTGATCTTAAGATAATACTCTCATAGCCTGAGCCATCTGTGCCCAATGAAAAGCTTGAAGTTTTTGCAGCGCTATCACGAGTCAATACTGTTGCGCTTCCTGCATCCCCAAACAACAAGGCAACGGATCTATCCTCTTCCGAGCGTACTTTACTGATTGTATCTCCGACTAACAAAAGCACATTTCTGCATGCTCCTGAGTCAATCATCGTTGATGCTAACCAAAGACCATATACGTAACCAGAGCAGCCAAGATTGATGTCTAATGCTGCAACACTATTACTTAACCCGAGGCGCTTTTGAAGAATGCACGCGGTTGCAGGCAGCTTATAGTCCGGCGTTTGAGACACAAATAACAAAGCATCAATTTCAGAGCGCTCATGCCCTTTCAGTGCTTCTTCAGCTGCGGCAAAACATAGGTCAGAAGTACACATATCAACAGGTGCAATTCTGAAGGACTGGACCCCTGTACTTATCGAGATTTTGCGAACTGGGCCGCTACCAAACAAATCTGATAGCTCACTAACATCAACCTTTGCTTTTGGTATTGCACAAGCTAAAGATGCAACCCGAACCTGGTTAGTTTGCCAAAGCATGAAAGCTCCTAATTTTAAGCTGAAACCAATACCAGCAAATCATTTACAGTTTTTGCAGCTGAGATAGCACGAGCTTGAATTTTAATTCCATGAGACTCATCAACCATTGCCATAAATGACACTACAGCCAAGGAGTCCCAAGCTTCCAATTCCTCTAAAACGGTCTCTGCCGAAACCTGAGCTTCATCTACTTCGGCCAACTCAGCCACCATGGCAACAACTTCAGCAATATTCATTACATTTCTCCTGACTTTAGAAAACCAACTTTAGCACTACCTTGTGTGCCGGTGAATTTAGACATTGTAGCCTCGCCTGCGGCGGAGATGCCTTCTCGAACAAATACTTTTTTTACCGTGAGCAAGAGTATTTTGATATCCAACCAGAGCGATTGGTTATCGACATACCAAACATCTAGCGCGAACTTCTCTTCCCAGCTGATGGCATTGCGGCCATTGACTTGAGCCCAACCGGTGATGCCGGGGCGCACTTCATGGCGGCGTGCTTGCTCTGGCGTGTAGAGCGGCAAGTACTCCATGAGCAATGGGCGTGGGCCAACCAAGCTCATGTCACCTTTGATCACGGCCCACAGCCCAGGAAGCTCATCTAGGCTGGTGGAGCGAAGGCGCTGGCCAAATGGCGTGAGACGTTGTTCGTCTGGGAGTAGATTGCCATTGGCATCACAGGTCGAGGTCATGGAGCGGAACTTGAGCATACGGAAAGGACGACTATGTAAGCCTGGACGCGTTTGGGTGAAGAGCACAGGGCGGCCTAGGCGTAGGGCTATTAGTATAGCTAGCACCAAGAGAACAGGTGACAACACCAAAAGACCTAAGCCTGAACAAACTACATCTAAGACTCGCTTCAAAATTACATCCTGTTTATTAAGCGCAAATAGCTAATGACAACTCATTAACAAAGTAGCTCATGTCTAAGCGACTTAAATCTGGGCGCTCGTTACTCGGCACATCAAGCGACTGCTCAATGGCAAAAAACTCAGACACAAGCGCTGCAATACTTGGCTCGCAGGCGCGGCCAATACCCAAGCTAAACACCCATTTAGCAACACTCGTGTGCTGCCCGCAAACGGCGAGCACTCTAGCACCTGCGGCAGCGTAAGTTGAGCTTTTACTAGGAAAGGCAAAACGCGTCACGCAATCATCAATGGATAAAATTGCCCATTGGTAAGCAGCAACACGCTCAGCAGCTTTAGCTGCAGATACATGCCCAAGATACGAAACACCTACTTCTTTCACTGCCAGCTCAGCTAGCTGAGTACTAAATACGCCACCACCAACGAACTCAAAAGGTAAAAGCCCACCCTGCAATCTATAGGCACTAATGGCCTCTATAAGCAGAGGGATGCGCTGTAGGCGGCCAGCATTACCGCAATAAATGAATCCACGTGCGCGCTCTACACCTATAGCTGGAGCAATAACAGCAGGATTATCTAGAAGCTGTATTGGTGCTTTTGATTGCGATCGATCACGGATGACGTTAGCCATATCTACACTAAGTGTGATCAGTCGTGCAGCTCGTCGCATACTCCACGAGTCAATGCCCTGAAATAAGCGCATGACAAACGGGTGCAGTGGAACAATGATATTTGCAGCTTCAGGATGAATATCTTGAAGGTGATAAATAACCTTCGCTCGCCCAAACAACGCGTACACCGAAACCACAAATGGCACAACCACGGGGGGGTCAGTAGAAACATAGATCTTGTTAGGGCGCTGCCAGCACAACATGGCAAAAACCCACATCATAAAGACCAAAGCATCTAGCGCTCGTAATACCAAATGAGTGCTGGAGTCTGAGCGAGCTTTGCAAACACGAACCGCAACGCCTTGCCCTCGCCTTTGCTGCTTCAGCTCTGCTTTTAAATCAATTGGGCTTTGCGTAATTAAGCTGACCTGATGATTCTCCGCTAAGCACTCAGCAACTTGAAGCAAGGCTTCACCAATAACTTGGCTAGCCGGCCAGAAGCTTCGATTAATAATTGCTATACGCGTTGCAGTGGGCATCAATACTTTTTCCACACCACACGATTCACATAGTCTGTATAGCTATGAATGATTCGCACTATTTTTTCACTCACATTCGGCATGCTGTAGTCAGCAACCAATCGCAAAGATCGCTCTTCGCCGCGAGATTGGTACTCGAGCACTTGTAACGCTTGCAGTACGCGCTCAGAGCCAAGGCCAGTCATCATTACTGCGGCCTCCTCCATACCTTCGGGTCGCTCGTGTGCCTCACGCAGGTTAAGCGCAGGGAAGTTTAAAATTGAAGACTCTTCATTGATGGTGCCGCTATCGGAAAGCACCGCTTTAGCAGACAGCTGCAGCTTATTGTAATCAGTAAATCCGAGTGGTTTAAGCAACTGAACTTGCGAATGAAACACTACCTGGAGGGCATCCACTCGTTTCTGTGTGCGCGGGTGCGTTGAGACAATGACAGGGTAGCCATAGGTTTCAGCCACAGTATTGAGCGTTTCCACTAAGCGCAAAAAGTTTTTATCCGAATCCACATTTTCTTCACGATGCACACTGACCACGAAAAACTTACCCACCTCAAGCTCTAGGCGCGTCAAAACATCTGACTGCTCTATCTTTGGAAGGTAGTGATTAAGCACCTCATACATCGGGCTTCCGGTTTTAATCACTTGGTCTGGAGATAAGCCTTCGCGCAATAGGTAATCTCGAGCAATTGTGCTGTAGGTCAGATTGATATCGGCTGTGTGGTCAACAATGCGGCGGTTGATTTCTTCTGGAACACGCATATCGAAGCAGCGGTTACCTGCTTCCATGTGGAATGTCGGGATCTTACGGCGCTTGGCCGGAATTACCGCCATACAGCTGTTGGTGTCACCCAACACAAGCAAAGCCTCAGGCTGTACTTCAGCTAGCACACGATCTACAGCGATAATCACATTGCCGATGGTTTCAGCGCCAGTGGCACCTGCGGCATTTAGAAAGTAGTCGGGCTTGCGAATGCCTAAGTCATCAAAAAAGATCTGATTGAGTTCGTAGTCGTAGTTTTGACCAGTGTGAATAAGCACATGGTCGCAATACTTATCTAACGCAGCCATGACTCGCGCTAAACGAATGATCTCTGGGCGAGTACCTACAACGGTTGCAACACGCATCTTTTTCATTAATCAAAATCTCAATCAGGGAGCTGTGCCGACTGGCCGGGCAAAGGTGTCTGGGTTTTCACGGTCAAAAATTTCATTGGCCCAGAGCATCACAATCATTTCATCGTCGCCGACATTGGTGATGTCATGAGTCCAACCGGTCACGGTTTCAACAATCTCAGGCTGCTCGCCACTCGTGCGCAGCTCATAAAACTCACCCGTCATCATGTGCCGGAAGCGGAAACAGGCTTGGCCCTTAATGACCAAGAACTTTTCAGTTTTAGAGTGATGGTAATGGCCGCCACGGGTAATACCCGGATGCGCAGTGAAGAATGAAAACTGTCCTGCATCTTTAGTTTTGAGCATCTCGGAAAACACGCCGCGCTCATCACCATATTTAGGCACTTGGTAGCTGAACTGCTCTGGCCTCAAGTAGCTAACATAGGTTGAGTACAACGCTCGAACCAAGCCATTGCCTACATTTTCAGTGACTAAATTGTCGCGACTGTCTTTAAAAGCTTGGAGCTGTTCAGCCAAGCCCACCACACTGATTTGATACTGCGGAGCAATATCAATAAAGCCTGTTTGCGTTAGCTGGCCATCCATTACTTGTAAAAAAGACTTCACAACGTCGTCGATGTACATCAAGTTTATTAGCGCACTTGGTTCATTAATTTTAATCGGCAAACCTTGTGAGATGTTATGGCAGAAGGTGGCAACCGCAGAGTTGTAGTTGGGGCGAGACCATTTACCAAAGACGTTAGCTAAACGGTAAATGAATACAGGCGCACCGCTCTCTTTAGCAAAGGCTAATAGAGCATCTTCAGCGGCACGTTTGCTTGCGCCGTAAGGATTTTCTGCTACCGCTTGAATCGAGGAGCTGTAAACCACAGGAATGGACTTACCAAATTGTTGCAATACATCACACAAGGCTTGAGTTAAGTCAGCATTACCCTGTTTAAACTCAGCTAAATCTTGCGGGCGGTTAACCCCCGCCAAATGAAACACGAGATCAGCATCTGCAACAAACTGCAACAAATCAGCCTGTGTATGTTCGCGAGTAAAGCACAGCACTTCGACATCGCTACGCTCAGCTAAATGCAATTGCAAATTTTTACCGACAAAACCATTCGCACCAGTAATTAAAACCCGCATGCCTTACTCCTCAGCTGCAATATTTTCGCCACGCTGAATAGCAGGCATAAAGGTCAGCTTCATTAACAGCTTCTGCATACCAACAACATCTAGGCGCTGCGTATTGTGCGAGTTGTAGTCTTCAACCTTCGACAAATCTTTTTGCCCTTCATCTACATATTTCGCATAATTCAGGTCACGCAAATCAGGCGGTATACGGTAATAGTCACCCATATCCTCAGCACACAACATTTCTTCACGGCTCAATAAAGCCTCATAGAGCTTTTCACCATGACGTGTACCAATAATGTTAATGAGATGTTCTGGCTTACCGACGATTTCAGTTAATGCTCGGGCCAAGGTTTCAACTGTAGCGGCTGGGGCTTTCTGTACAAACAGGTCGCCATTATTACCATGCTCAAAGGCATACAGCACTAGATCTACAGCATCAGCCAAGGTCATCATAAAGCGCGTCATATTCGGATCAGTAATAGTCAATGGCTGATCGGCACGGATTTGCTCGACAAACAAAGGGATTACCGAACCGCGTGAAGCCATCACGTTGCCATAACGCGTGCCGCAAATAACAGTTTTGGTCTCATCGACGTTACGCGATTTAGCCACCATGACTTTTTCCATCATGGCTTTTGAAATGCCCATCGCATTAATGGGATAAACAGCCTTATCGGTACTCAAACAAACAACACGCTTCACTTCGTTTTGAATTGCAGCTTCTAAGATATTCTCAGTTCCAAGAATGTTGGTCTTAACAGCTTCCATCGGGTGAAACTCACAGGATGGCACTTGCTTTAATGCTGCTGCATGAAAGATGTAATCAACGCCACGAGTCGCATTAAGTACGCTCATGTAGTCGCGGACATCGCCAATATAGAACTTCAACTTAGGGCTAGAAAAGCGCTTGCGCATATCGTCTTGCTTTTTCTCATCGCGACTAAAAATGCGAATTTCAGCAATGTCGGATTCGAGAAAGCGCTTAAGCACAGCGTTACCGAAGGAGCCGGTGCCACCGCTGATTAAGAGGGTTTTATTATTGAACAGCATGAGAACTCCTATTTCTTTTCGTGAGCGTAGCGGAACATAGCTATGTTGGCGTCAATAGCGTCACGCTGCGAGAATTTATTTTTGGCCCAAGCAAGAACCGTTTCTCGCATATGTAAATGCTCGCTAGCAGGCATCAAAGCCAATTGATCAACAGCAGTGCTAAATGCATTTGGATCTTGCAAGGGTAAATCCCAACCAATACCTTGCTCATGAAGATTACGCCATGGTGTAGTGTCGGCAATCAAGATGGGCAAGCCTGCGCACAATGCCTCAGCAATCACATGACCATAGTTTTCACCTTTGGTTGGCATAAAGAACAAATCATAGGCTGCAAGAGTTGGTACAACCTGATCAGGAGTCAGCTTGCCTTTATGCTCTACCTGCACATGCGTAGGTAAAACGCTTATAACCGCTTCGCATTTAACCCAATACTCTAGGTCTTCAATCGGCCCATAAATATGGTAAAGCACGGGCTGCTGAACACTCTGCAGGATTTCTAATGCAGCTAGAAGATTCTTCATTGGCGAGATGCGCGAAATAAATACAATCTTCAGACATTCACTTGAACGAGTCGGCAGTACCTCAGCAAACTCCTGTGCCCCTATATTTTCAGCAATTTGGATATCTACATTTAAACCTAATGTTCTGCGAATATCTTCTAACTCGTACTTACTAGAGGCTTGAAAAACGATTTCTTTATGCAAATGTAAAAATTTATACAATTTAATAAAGAGCTGTTTTTTTTGAAATTTTAATCTAAGAGCACCGTCAGAAAACTCTCCTCTTGGAGCAAGAATAATTTTTTGACGGAGCAGCTTAGCTATTAGTAATGAAAAAAATGAAAAGCGAGGCGAGAAAAAGCTATTGAGGTAGACAATATCGTAATTTTTGGCGAATAGAATTTTGGTTATTTGTTTGTAACCAATCGAACTTGGCTGAGCATAGAACACTTGAGCATTGCCAACTGTATTCCACGCACCGCACTGTACCGAGGTGTAAGGTGATGTATCGCCTAGGTCTCGATCGCTTGTTATGATTTGAAAAGATACTTCTTTGCCCGTCTGTTCTAATAGGTTTTTTATGGTTTTTATAGGACCGCCGCCTTTGTAGCCGGGGAGGTAATATCCCGAAAAAGATAAAACTGCAATAGACTCTTTTTTCAAATTTATCCCATCCAAAGCTTAATTATTTAAGCTTTAAGTCACTCAGCTGAGGCTTGCTTCCAAGGCTCTATTGGCTTGATACTTGATTTTTCAATCGCTTTTAACACTTGTAATAAGTAGTTAGCTCCAGCATCAGCCCCAAGACATTTTGCCCATTCGGCTAACTGGAACCTTTCCTCACGCTTTAATTTTCCATTATTCACAATCCGCTCAAGAGCATGCGCTAAATCATCAAGATTACCTGACTCAAAAACATCACCATACTTTCCACGAGGCACAACACAGGCCGAACCACAGGTATCACTACAAATAGCTGGCGTACCGCTCATCAATGCTTCAGAAACGACTGCACCCCAGCCATCATGCCGACTTGGCAAAATAAGACAGTCCGACTTAAGCATTTCATTACGTACATCAGACATAGGCAATTGACCAATCCACTCAATCTGATCGGGTATGCACTTATCAGCTAACTCTTTCAACTCATTTTCTAATGGACCAGACCCTACAACGACTAGCTTTACATTTTTACTACTCAGAATAGAAACCGCTCTCATAAGTAGGTCAATACGTTTTAACCCTATAATTCGCCCTACAAATAAAGCCCTAAATGGTTCATCATCTTTGGATAAGTAACCGTCCTGCTTTATTGTGTTTTCTCGAAGAAAATATGCAAAAGGAAAGACTTTTTCAGAGTTAATACCTCTAGCAATCACCCAGTCCTTAGTCTTTGAACCTGTTGCTAATATACCGGTCAGGCTTGAATTTAATCGTTTAAATAGATACCAATACGTAGCCCGTTTTAGATAACCCTTCCACCCTGGGTCATCTACAGTTTCCATAACTATAAATTGCTTACGTTTAAGCTGAGCTAAGGTTTTTTGAGCCTGTTGTATAACTCCATTCCCACGAATACCTTGGCAAATATGGATTACATCTGCGGGCGCAGACTCTGCAAAGATTCGCATCTGCTCTGCTGTTGCTGCTTTCAATAATTTTGCCTTGCCAATATCAGGAGCAACCCAACCTTGAGCAGCCCTATCAGCTGACATTTCTTGCTGAACAACAAGAGTTACAGAAACATCTTTATCCGCTAGAGCCTTAACTAAATCGGACATGTGCGGGCTTATAATCAACTGCCAGAACCAAATCTTCACTAATTATGCTCCTGTCGTTTTTTCATGCTTTTTGCTTCCAAAGACAGAGGTTCAGTACTCGCCCAGCAAACAAAAACCAGAAGCAACCCACCCAAACCACCCGGGGAGAAAAAAATATTTTCTCCCATGTTCAGTAGCAACGCTGTAGTCGTTAGTGTTAATGGTGTAAATCCACTCAGACCTGCTCTTTTCACGACCATCCAAAACCACATAAAAACCAAAAAAGCTCCGATCAAACCCACCTCTTCAGCCACAGCCAAAGGTAAAACCCCCTTTTCAATCGAAGCGCTAATCGGCAGTCCCATAACGGGATCTCGCTCGACAATCATTTCAAATGAGTTGGACGCTATTCCAAAGCCAATTCCTGTTAGTGGGTTTTCTTCAATATTTGCCAAAAGCCTATCTATCAAATCGCCTCTAGATTTGTCATAAGCTTCAGCTATAGTCATTAACTCCCCTGCTCGGCCTGACTTTGAGATGAAATTACTGGACTTCTGATAAATCAATGGGGAAAAAACAAGCGCGACAATCAATACAATACTAGCCCATCCCCATAAACGGCGACTTTTCAAACCAGGCACAGTGTCAATAATTTTTCGGCCAGAGAGTAATGGTGCTACTACAAGACCAATCACCAATCCTAATATCAATGCAACACCAGCAGTCCTTGCCTCAGAAAGCAAAATCAACACTAAGCAACTAGCAAATACTCCAAGATACCCCCATGAAGGATTCCGCTGAGTTAGAAGGCGACTTCCGGCTAGAGCACCAAGTATCGCCATTGTAGGCCCAAAAGCTTGCGGGTGATTTAAGATGCCCTGAAAGCCAGTACCATTTCGGATATACCCTAAAGGAAGAACAACTAAAGGAACACTTATAAGCATGATAACTACTAAACCGTTATATAGTTGCTTGAACAACTTCAGTCGCTCATCAGTACCCATTTGCCCCCAAGCAGAAAGCAATGTGGCTGTAACCATTATCCAAGAAACAGCTTTCAAAATGGAAACATCAGGCATAGGACTTAATAAGGCAGAGTGTACGATAAGGAAAAAACCGAGGCTGATAGTAGCAAATACAGGCTTAGTGATAGAAGAAGCACTAGAGAGCACGCCGCTTCGAAGGACAACCGAACCAAACGCTGCAATAAATACAGCGTATCGGCCTACACCCCCAAGCGATGCAGGGGGCGCTAATCCTGAACTTACCATAGTAAACAACCAGCACATCGCCAGTGCTTGTATTGCTTCTCTCCGCCCTAGCGTTGCGTAAGCAGCAAGAAGAAAGAAGCTAAGGTTGGCTGTAGGCATAGATGCGACACGTAAAATCAGAAGCACTAATAGACCAAAAACTGCAATTGAAGTTGCGCGACTAGTCATAAGTATTGATATTCATAAAAGCAAACCAATATTAAAAATATAAAGCACATGGCTGTATACATTAATTTAAATGCAATAGACACTAAAATAACATACGAACTAATAATAGAAAGCAAACTATCATTTCCTATGTTTACAAATATATTTTGCAGGAACACCACCAAATAAACAAAGTTCAGGCACATCACTAACAACAGTCGCGCCAGCAGCAACTATTGAACAGCAACCAATATTTACCCCACCAATCAAGGTTACAGAAGCGCCAATCCAAGAACCATTACCGATAAAAATATTTTTTGAAAAACCTGTTCCAGCCGCTTTACCAGAAATATCATATTTATTGTGTGTACCATTAATGATGGTAACATTACTGGATATATCGACATCCCTCCCTATTTCTATAATTCCACCACCAACAAGAATCTTGGAGAAATGACCGATAAAGGTATTGTCACCTATAATAATTCGACCTGAACCTAAAATTCGAGCCGAAGAAGCAATCCTAACATTACGCCCAATTTCAATACCCGCCCAGCATAGCAATAAATTTTTTATTCCATACATGCGGGTTGCGGGTATAAGAGGAAAAATAAAGTATACAAAATAAAGTTTAATTGAACTCACTAAATCAACCTCATTTTTTTAGCCAAAATTAAAGCTTGGATTGTAAGAAGTGCATAAGAAATAATGTAGGCAAAAGCACCAGCTAGTGCACCAAAACTTACAAATAATAAACTTGCTACTACAAGACAAATAAACCAAAAAAAAGTAGCAAGCAGCCATTTCCATTGCCCATTTTGAGAAACAATAGCATTTCCAAGAGTATTAGCTGGGGAAGCAGGGATTGCGACAATCATAAAAAAAATCAAAAACCATGCGTTAACTCTATACTCATTACTATAAAGCTCTAGGATAAAAGGGCTTAGTAAAGAACCGGCTGTTGCAGTAAATACAGCCGCAACAGCTGCTAAGAAAGATGCCTGCGTTGTTAAGGTTAGCCCTTTACTTTTTATCTTTGAGGCAGCATCCCGAACTAACCTAGGCAATATAACACGTGACACCATGCCTGGAATAAAAAGAACTAATGAAAACCACTGCAGGCCAATTGAATATAATGCAAACTGATATTCGCCGGACTCTCCAGACAAAATAATCCTTCCTACTAGCCAAGAACCAGAAGCTGCCATTAAAGAAACTAATACCATTGGTCCTGCAAAGCTGAAAATACTAACTATCGATGATTTATTTAATGCACAAGTGCTGTAGATTCTCTTAAAGCCAACTTTTTTCAAAACTACAATACTACTCCCTAATGATTGAATAGCCATAGATGCAATAAATAGCAGAATCGCAATATAAACTATATTGCTTTCGGGTAAATTAAGTACACCAACGATTAGAATCACGGCTGCCAATGATGAGAAAAAAGCGTATTTTTTATATTGCTCTAGACCCAGAATACCACCGCTGGGCACTACACCAGTGATAAGGACGAACACACCCAAAGCTAAGAGCCAACTCGGTAGATTTAATCCGCCTGATATTAAAGTAGTTGGTAATAGAAAAATTACGAGACTTATAATCGCGCCAATTATTATTGATAGTAGCCATAATGCGCCAAGCGGCTGTAATTTCTCGTCACTGACCACATCAACTTCCGCGAAATACCTTGATGCAGTAACGCCCATGCCCAGTGCAGCATAAGCAGATAGCATTGATACAGTTAACAGAAAATAACTGTAGGTGGCAAAATCACTGGTTATCAGCTTATTTGAAAGGATCATAGTCGCAGCGATAAGGCTGCCTCGCCCCATTAGATGGGCAAACATGGACCAAGCGGCGTTTCCAGCTAACGCTTTTATGCTCATAACTTAAGTGCTAAAAATTTCACATACCAAGACATCGCTTCTGCAATCCCTTCTTTAATCACAAACTCTGGCTCGTAACCTAACAGCGTTTTTGCTTTATTCACATCAGCCTGCGAATGGCGCACATCGCCTTCTCTAAACTCACGGTAAGTTGGGGGCTGGCTGTAATTAGCGTCGTTATCTTTCAAGGCTATTTGAATGGCCTTAAACAGCTGGCTTAGCGTGGTGCGATCACCTAATGCAACGTTATATACCTGATTTTTTGCTTCAGGGTTGTCTGTGGTTGCAGCCAGCAAATTAGCCCGTACCGCGTTTTCAATAAAGCAAAAGTCGCGGCTGGTTTCACCATCGCCATTAATAAACACTGGCTCGTCTTGAATCATGGCTGCGGTCCATTTTGGAATCACTGCCGCATAAGCACCATTTGGATCTTGGCGCTGACCAAACACGTTAAAGTAACGCAGGCCAATGCAATTAAAGCCGTAAGTGCGCGCAAACACGCTGGCGTATAGCTCATTCACGTATTTCGTTACAGCGTAAGGGCTTAATGGGTTACCGATATTTTCTTCTACTTTCGGCAGTGCAGGATGATCGCCGTAGGTGGAGCTGCTAGCCGCATAAGTAAAGCTTTTTACTTTTGCATCGCGCGCCGTCACTAACATATTTAAAAAGCCGTCAATATTAACGGCATTGGTAGTAACAGGATTATTGATGGAGCGCGGCACACTACCTAAAGCGGCTTGGTGTAGCACATAGTCCACATTTGCGCAGGCTGCTTGGCAGTCATCTAGTTGCCGAATGTCGCCTTCAATGAAGCGAAATCGAGCCCATTGTTCTTTGGATACCAACCCCTGCACTTCATCCAAATTGTGTTGGTGGCCAGTAGCAAAGTTATCTAAGCCGACAACCTGTTGATTTAGCTTTAGTAAGGTTTCTAGTAGGTTAGAGCCAATAAAGCCCGCAACGCCAGTGATCAACCATACTTTGGGCTCAGCTACTAGCTCAGCTTTTACTTCATCATATTTAGCCATCTACACTTACAGCCGTAGGTCGCTGGCAAAAGCCGGCAAAATGTATTTGAGGTCATAAAGTACGTGCTCTGCTTTGCCTAAGCCACGTAACTCGGCCTCACTTAAAACTTTAAATTGTTCGTGGGCTACAGCAAGGATGATACCGTCATACGCACCTTTTTCAGCCTGCGTCACTGGCCGTATGCCGTATTCATGCGCAGCTTCCTCTGCACTCACCCATGGGTCATGTACATCTACCTCAATATTGTATTCACGCAACTCGGCTATGATGTCTACAATTTTTGTGTTACGCAGGTCGGGGCAGTTTTCTTTGAACGTTAGGCCCATGATCAAAACTTTTGCGCCATCCACATGAATGCGCTTTTTCATCAATGCTTTAACCAACTGGCTTGCAACATACGCACCCATGCCGTCATTCAGGCGGCGACCCGCCAAAATAATTTCTGGGTGGTAGCCAATGCTTTGTGCTTTGTGCGTGAGGTAATACGGGTCAACCCCAATGCAGTGCCCACCAACCAAACCCGGACGAAACGGCAAAAAGTTCCATTTAGTGCCTGCTGCTTGTAGTACCGCTTCGGTATCAATGCCGAGCTTGTTAAAAATCATCGCTAGCTCGTTAATCAAAGCAATGTTCACATCGCGCTGCGTGTTTTCAATGACCTTTGCTGCTTCAGCCACACGAATGCTCGGCGCTTTATGCGTGCCCACCGTGATGATCTCGTTATATAGCACATCTACCACATCGGCAATTTCTGGAGTTGAGCCTGAAGTCACTTTTTTGATGGTAGTTACGCGGTGTTCTTTATCGCCAGGATTAATACGCTCTGGGCTATAGCCAGCAAAAAAGTCTACGTTGAACTTCAAGCCAGATACTTTTTCTAAGACTGGCACACAGTCTTCCTCGGTAGCACCGGGGTACACCGTAGATTCATAAATCACGATGTCTCCTTGCTTTAGCACCTTACCGATGGTTTCCGAGGCTTTAATCAATGGCGTTAAGTCTGGTTGGCGATGCTCATCGATAGGCGTTGGCACCGTGACGATAAACACATTGCAGGCTTTTAAATCGGCTACATCGGCACTGAAGCTAAGTTGTGCCGACTCGCTCATTTCTGCGTTAGTCACCTCAAGCGTGCTATCTATGCCCTGCTTCAAAGCAGCAATCCGTTGCGCGTTGATGTCAAAACCAAGCACCATGCGTTTTTTACCAAACTCTACAGCTAATGGCAGACCTACATAGCCCAAACCCAAAACGGCTAACTTAAGATTTTCTGGTTTCATCACGCGCTCAAGTCCTTTATTTATCTAGTTTCTTTCTGCTTAGCGTTTGCGCTGCTCATACTTATACGCATACGCATACTTATAACCGTACCCATAGCCTCCAGCTGCTGCCGTTACACGGTTTAATAGCACTCCCTTCACGCTCACACCGGCCTGCCCCAAACGCTTCAATGACAACTCAATTTCACGCATCTGAGTTTGGTTAAAGCGTGCAACCAATAACGTGGCACCTGCGTGCCGTCCAACAATGGCGGCATCCGTTACCGCCATCACCGGTGGGCTGTCGATGATGACACGGTCATATTTCGCTTCCATGTCTTTCAAAAATTGTTCAAAGCGTGGGTGCAGCAATAACTCGGCCGGGTTAGGTGGTAGCTCACCGGTTGCCACGTAGTCGAAATTCTCTAGGCCAGTCGCACGAATCACTGTGCTCGCCTCTAGGTCCTGCGCAATCAACTCCGACAAACCATGTTTGCGCTCGGCACCAAAATACTCATTTAAATAACCACGGCGCATGTCTGCGTCTATCAGCAACACACGCTCGCCTGTGCTCGCTAGCAGTGCTGCCATGTTCACACTTAAAAATGACTTGCCCACTGCTGGGCCAGGGCCGGTAATCATCAATAAGTTATTTGGCGCATCTACCAAGGCAAAATGCAGGCTAGTGCGCAAGCTGCGCAGCGACTCAATGGCTAAGTCGTTAGGCTCGTAGTGCGCCAATACCGCCAAGCTGCCACCTTTCTTTTGCAGCTTTTTAACCAATTTCTCTTGCGCATCGCTAGCTGGCACCGTTGCCAGTACCGACACACCTGTTTTCGCTTCAATTTGTGCAGCATCTTTCACGCCGCTGCGCAGTGCTTGCCGCAGCAGCACAAAACCCACACCCATCATGCCGCCTAGCAATAATGCCAGCACCACAATCAACGATTTCTTCGGAGCAATCGGTCGCAGGGTAGGCTGCGCAAAGTCGATGATGCGCACATTGCCCACGGTGCCTGCACGCACTACTTTTAGTTGCTGTGCGTTATTGAGCAGCTGAGTGTAAAGCTCCTGGCTCACTTGCAAGTCGCGAGTTAGGCGCAGCAACTCTTGTTGTGTTTTTGGCAATTTGTCTACTTGGCCCGTAAACTGGCCGCGCTGTGACTGCATAGCCCCGATTTGCTTGTCTAGCACTTGCACTGAAGGATGTTCAGAAGTGAAGCGCCCGAGCAACTCTTTGCGCTTTTGTTGCAGCTCTAGCAAGCCAGTTTCCGCCACCACACTTTGTTGCAGCAGTAACTCGCCTTCTTTACTAATGTCGATAGAGCCAGTGCGCATGCGGTATTCGTTAAAGCGCACTTCAGCGGCTTCCAGCTGCTTCTTAATCTCTGGCAGTTGGTCGTCTAAAAACTGCAGCGTTTGCTGCGCTTCAGCAGATTTCCGCTCCACGTTTTGGCGCACATAGTTATTGGTGACTTGGTTCAGTATTTGGCTGGCTTTATCGGCACTAGGGCCTTTATAGGTCAGGTTAATCATGCCGGTCTGCTTGCCCTGCTCACTGGCACTCAAGCTTTCACCCACCTGAGCAATTGCTTGCAGCGGGTTTTGCTTAATCAACGTAAACGACTTACCTGCTGGGCTAACTAAGTCGCGTACAAACAAACCAATTCTCTCGCCTTGCCATGCAGCATTAAAAGCCTTGTTCACCTCGCCAATGCCTAAGTCTTTGCCTTCTGGCCCTATCAGCTGAAACTTACCTTCGGCTTGTGCCACCAACTCAAAGGCTTCGCCTTGCAGAGCTGTTGGCACATCAAAACGCGTCACGCTGATGCTACGCAGCTCGCTGCCAGCAAACATTTTGCCAATAACGGGAAAGTAGTTAGGCTGCGCGACGATGTCTAAGTGCAGGTCTTCAACCGACTTACCCAACACCATGCGTGAACGAATCAACTCAATTTCAGTCGCGGCCTGTGTTTTGGTTTCAAACAAACCTCCTAACTCATCGGCTACTGCACCTAAGCCACCGGCTTTACTGTCTTCGACTTGCACTAGGGCGTTTACTTGATAGATCGGCGTTGCTACCAGCGCGTAGAGCACACCCACACTCAATGCTGCTGCCGTTATGCCAGCTACCCACCAGCGCCCTTCCACTACGCTACCAATGAGGTCGCGCAGATCAATTTCGTCATCACCGGCATCTTGAGTTTGCACAGGAGAGGTGTAATTCGTAGGAGTGTTCATAGATAGAGTGCCGTATATTGCTAGATCTTTAGAGGAGTAACTGCGCGCTTAACGCAGTTTTGGCAGCCAGGAAGCAATGCCCGCTTGAATATGCTGCAGCGCTAGCTCGAAGGCTTCACGCGGCTTTTGGTAGGGGTCAGCAATGTCTTGCTTGTCCCAATGCCCCAGCCGATAGACTCGGCCACGGGCTTGTGGGTATTGCTGAGTTAGTAAGGTTTCTTGCTTCTGCGTCATCACGAGGATGAGGTCGGCTTGGCTGATGAGCTCAGCGTTGATCTGACGCCCTCGATGTTGGCTGATGTCGTGTCCAAGCTCAGTCATTAAGGCTTGTGCATGGTCATCTGCTGGTGCATTAACCAAAGCGCCCAAGCCAGCCGAACTAATGGCTTTTTGAGCTAGCTCGATTTTGAGCAGCTGCTCGGCCATGGGGCTGCGGCAAATATTGCCTATGCACACCACCAAGATGTGATCAAACATTAGTTATTTTTAATGTCAGTCGCTGTGTTTAGCAGGCTAGCCGATGGGAAGAGCTGGCTGATGACGCGGTTCCAACGGGTGATGCCCGCACTACCCACATACACCATGTCGCCTGCCTGTAAAGCAAACTTGTCCGCCAGCACTAGACTCTCAGGTGAGCTGGAGTCTAGCGAATAAACATCCACCACACGCCAGTTCGCCTCTGCGCCCGCGCGGTCGCGCAAGACATAGATAGACGAGCCTTTCGAGGTGTTTTGGTTCAGGCCGTTAGCCTCTAGCAAGGCATCGGCAAGGCTGATGCTGGCCAATTTAAAGCGCACGGCCATTGGTCTAGCCACTTCACCCATTACGTAGACTTTTTTGCGGTCGGCGTAAGGCAGCTGTAATTGGTCGCCGTCTTTCAGCATGACGTTTGCTGCCGTAAAGCCCGCACGGTTGATGGCGTCTAGGTCGAGATCGTAAGTGATGTCGTCGCGGCGCAGCGTCAAGCTCGACAAGTCGGCATTGAGCAAGTCGATGCCGGCTTGGCCAAGCGCGTCGGGCAATGACAATGGCACTGTGGTCACCGGCAAGGCCGACGCTTTTTGGAAGGCGCCGACTAAGTAGACTTTTTGGCTGCCGTAACGTGTTACCGCCACGTCGATTTGTGGGCTAGCGATGAATTTCGTCATGCGGCTAGTCAGCAGGCTGCGCACTTCATCAACTGTTTTGCCAGCCGCTTGCACGGTGCCTGCGTAGGGGTAGAAGAATGTGCCGTCATCACGAATCACACGGCCGTTGGCATCAATATTATTAATCACCGTGCCGGCTGGAGCTGTTAGCTCGGGGTGATCCCACACGGTGATGCTGAGCACGTCGCCAGCGCCAATGCGATAAGCCTCTGGTTTAAAGCCGCTCAGCTCTTCGAGTGTGTCTTGCAGCTGCGCCACGCGCTCACCGCTGTTTTGCTC
>TARA_R110001592_G_scaffold342386_1_pt1 | contig 22831 bp, 28 predicted proteins | sample TARA_R110001592 | Tara Oceans TARA_R110001592 (sample SAMEA4398387) | marine metagenome | biome: Polar Biome; feature: [SRF] surface water layer (ENVO:00010504); material: water (ENVO:00002006), including particulate matter (ENVO:01000060) such as... | depth 5 m | reverse complement strand
TGGATGAATTGTTGGATTATCAGGACTACCCAATCGCGGCGGCGCAAAACAGCTCGATGAACCGACGAACATTAGGTATTGGTACAATTAACTTTGCTAACTTCCTTGCTAAAAATGGGGTGAAGTACTCTGATGGTTCTGCCAACGATCTCGTGCATGCAACATTTGAAGCGATGCAGTACTACTTAATGAAGGCGTCTGTGCAGTTAGCTAAAGAAAAAGGCGCATGTCCTTTATTCCATGAAACCAAACTATCACAAGGCATTTTGCCAATTGATACGTATAAAAAGAAAGTGGACGAGCTGCATAATTCTCAACTTCGTTACGACTGGGAAGCGCTGCGTGCTGATATTGTCCAGTACGGTATTCGAAACTCTACTTTGTCGGCATTGATGCCATCTGAGACAAGCTCTCAGGTGTCCAATGCTACAAATGGTATTGAGCCACCTCGGGGGCATGTATCCATAAAATCAAGCAAAGACGGTACATTCAAGCAGGTTGTGCCTGATTTTGATACGCTCAAAGATGCCTATGAGACGCTTTGGGAAATCAAAGATAATAAGGGCTATATTGAAATCGTTGCGATAATGCAGAAATTTGTCGATCAGACAATTTCAGCAAATACCAACTACGATCCTCGCAATTATGAGGGCGGCAAAGTGCCAATGAAATTGCTCTTGCGAGATTTGCTGATGTGTTATCAGTTGGGTGTTAAAACACTTTATTATCATAACACTCGCGATGGCGCTAATGAAGAAATGTCATTGGATGCCAAAACGATCATTGATACATCGGTAGAAGATGATGATTGTGAAAGCGGCGCATGCAAAATATAGGAGGTGTATAGCTCGTTAATTATAACGTTAATATAAAATGGCCTCCATATTGGGGGCTGTTTTCGTCATAGATAGAAGGTAAGGAAGTTATGGACATTAAGATTATTGCGGCAATGGATGCTGATAGAGCTATTGGCAAAAAGAATAGGCTGCCGTGGAAGTTACCAAGTGATTTGCGGCACTTCAAACGCACGACCCTTAATAAAGTGATCGTGATGGGTTACACGACATTCGAAAGTCTGCCTGGGGTGTTGCCTGAACGTGAGCATTGGGTGTTGAGTAAAAAAGAGCGTGACTTGCCTGAAGGGGTTAAACTTTTTCATTCCATAGATGACGTATTGGCTGAAGCCAATAAAAGAGAGCTAGACGAGTTAATGGTGGTCGGTGGAGCTAAGGTCTATGAGCAATTTTTGCCGATTGCAAATCAACTCATCCTTACTCAAATTGAGACCGAGGTAGAAGGTGCGGACACATACTTTCCTGATTGGGCAGGCTTGGGGTTTTCGCTGAAACAGTGCTTGACGGGTGTACGCCAAGAGGCGGACGAGCATAACTTCGAGTTTGAATTCTGGCAGAAAAAGTAATAAATATGAGATTCAGCATAGCGTACCTACACCGTTTCCTATGTTATGCTGATTCAAAATATAGGGAGTATTGAAGTATGAATTCTAAAGCGGTTATTGCTCTAATATCTTGCGCGGTTTGTCTTTCTGCTTGCGGAGACAGTCGAGAACACTTAAACAACATTGAAGCTCCCAAAACCGGTGGTTTAATCACCAAGTTAGGGGATGATTTCGCCGTTGTTGTGAGAGATAGTGACGGTACTATAAAAAGAACAACTGCTGAATTGATAGAGAGGGTAGACACAAAGATTATAAAATCTTTTGAAACCCTGTTTACCTTTAATGTTGATGGTTGTGGGTATTTAAAATTTATTGAAACCAGTAAATTAGGCGCTAAATTAATGCCTGTTAGCGCAGATGACGCTCATCAAGAGATTACATGCATTATAAATGGTGGCGTAGAAAACAATTGGAAAATAAATGCATAACAATCAAATCAACAAGGACTAAAAAACTTGGTTTAGCTCGTGTCTTGCTATTTCATCCAAACTCTTTAACTCGTAATTTGGGTAAAAGAATCGCGGATTTCAGTTTCAAACGTTAATATGCTCCTACAGAAACGCCAAAAGGCGTTTTTTTGTTTTTATGATAGGCTCTCAACTCACACCAATTGATTGGGTGAAGTATTGATAGGGCATCGGCAGGAAGCCGGTGGCATATAATTTCTGTTGTTAGGACTAAGCCATGGATGGCACGCCTGTTATAAGCGAAAAATTAGCGGTGACAACTCAAGGGTTAATGAGGGGGTTGTTACTGGTCTGCGATCCCAGAATAGATTGCGTTCATACAGCAATCGTGGCTGGGCGCATTGTTCATATATATGATGATCCAAGGTTTCCCCAAAGCATCGAAAAGAACATTCCAGAACATATCGGAAATAACATAAATACAATTATTTGATTGACAATATCATTCATAATGATAAAATGAATCTATAATCATTAATCAATACCAAAAGGGTCAAAATGAATATTTTTAATGCAGAAGAGCTTTTGCGTAACGCCTCGCCAGAAGCAGCCGTAGAGCAACTGAAACACTTGAATGAAGCCTTTCGTGCAGGCTCCCCAATTGTCAGTGATCACCAGTACGATACTATGCGCCAAGCATTGGCTACACTTGATCCGAATAACCCGTTTCTATTCACAGTAGAGCCAGAAGCGCTATTGGACGGAAAGGGGCGTGTAAATCATCCTCAGCCTATGTTGAGTACTGATAAAGCATACACGTCAGAAGAAGTGGGTAAATGGCTACAGAAGGTCGTCAGCTTCGCCAGTGAAAACGGTTATGACGATCTAAGTATCCGGTTGTCACCAAAGCTAGATGGGTGTGCCGGTCGATATAACCCAGATGCGAAAGCGAAATATGTTACCCGTGGTGATGGCGCGTTTGGTAACGACTTCACTGAACTTGGCCAACAGGTTGTTTTTGTTGGTGATGCAACGGTAGCAACGGTAGGTGAGCTTATTTGTGAAGAAGTTTACTTTCAGGATGTGCTTAAAGCACAAGGTGTGATCCACCCACGTAACTTTGTAGCTGGGCTGCTTGGTGCTGACAACCTGAGTGACATTGGGAAACAAGCGTTAAATGATGGTGCGGTTCACTTTGTGAGCTATAAAAACATGGCTGGTACACGCACCTTCAGTCCTTCTGAATTTAAAGCCATTCTTGCTGATTTGGAATCCGTTGAAGTTGAGATGATGTCTGAGTGCAAGTACCGGACTGACGGGATTGTTATTCAGGTGCATAGTGATGCTATGTTTTCTGATATGGGGAATAATGGTGCTTTTCATTATGGACAGATCGCGAAGAAAATAGCGGGTGAACCTGTAGAGGTTATTTACCGTGACATTGTGTACCAAAACGGAAGAACAGGCCGTCTGACACCTGTTATCCAGATCGAACCTGCGGAAGTTGGTGGTGTGATGGTATCAAACGTCACTGGCCATCACGCTGGTAACATTAAGCGCTTAGGTGTGGGTGAAGGCTCGGTTCTAGCGATTTTGCGAAGCGGTGAAGTCATACCTAAACTTATGAAGGTGTTAAAGAAATCAGAAAGTGTATCAATACCAAGTAATTGTCCTTGCTGTGATACTGAAACCACTTGGGAAAATGATTATTTGATTTGCCCCAACAATGACTGCGAAGGTCGGGTGGCCGCTCAATTGCAATTTTTTGCTAAAACCGTTGGCATGGATCTTATTGGTGGAAAATCAGCAGAGAAGTTGGCTTCAGCTGGTATTGGTTGCATTGGTTTACTGTCTATTACCGACGAAAAACTCCAGTCTATCGGTTTCGGCGCAGGCCAATCTGCCAACATCCTTAAGGAGCTGGCTAGAATTAAGCAATTCCCTATCGAGGATTATAAAGTACTCGCCTCAGTGGGCATCAGAATGTTGGGGAACCGTGCAAGCAAAATGTTGCTGAAAAACACACCCATCACTGAGATCACCGGCATATCTCGCGTAGAAATTGAAATGACAGATGGTTTTGGTTCGAAAAAAGCAGATGTCATCCTGAATGGGTTGATCGAGCAGCATTCGTTTATCGCCGCGTTGTTGTCCTTTTTCAAAGAAATTAAAGGCAGCAAAATTGAAGTAACAGAATCAGCTGTCACGGGTAAGAATCTGGTTTTCACGGGCACGATGATGCAAGGCTCTAGAAATGATATGATCGCTAATGCTGAAAAGCTCGGCGCAACCATTCAAAGTGGTGTCAGCGGAAAGACAGACTTCCTTGTAGCAGGGGAGAAAGTTGGGGCTTCTAAGCTTGCTAAGGCCGAGAAAAATGGTGTGAAAGTCATATCTGAGCAAGAATACTTGGATATGATTTCCAATTAAAATTTGATAGGTGAGGGTTGCAAGCTCTCACCGTTTTGAGGTTCACTATGAATGAAGTTGAAATTAAACAGGCACTCAAGGACAACTCGATTATTCACCATAAGAAGGGAGGAGTATACAAGTTGCTGGGTGTAGGAAAAGGCAAGCTAAAGGATGGCACTTGGTATGAAGGAGCGGCTTATTTAGGTGAGGATGGCGTATATTACACGCGCCCTTATTCGATGTTTATTGATTTTAAGTTGGAAGCAAATAATGTACGCAAAAAATCTGCATAAACTAAAGGCACCTGGGTGCCACCACATTGTAAGCCCATTGAAGGGCAGGTGCCTAACGGATTCGCAGCGTGAGGAGTGTTTTTACTGCCAAGGTTGCGACGTTGAAATGCTTGATAGCGACGAATCACATGTTTCCCCCGCAACTAAGGAAACGTTTTGCAGTGTGGAATGCGCGGATGAGTACTTTGCAGATAGATAGCGAAGTTTTTTAATCAGTCCCTACCTTCAATGTCCAATTGCCGATATCAAGCATTCTGCATGTAACCTTCAGCGGGTCGTATATGTTTGACTTCGATGTTGACGTGAAGCATCTCTCTTAACTTCCCAGCTAAAGTGTATGTAAATAAGCAATCATGGTTCGTTAGGATCAGGTGGCTGATATTCTGTTTTGTTTCGATATAAAGCTTTTTTGAACCATCGTCGTACACCTTCAATATTACCGCTCTTGGCTCATTGATAGAAAAATTGTCAATACTGACTTTATTTTGGAACTTAGGTTTAGGCCTGTAATACGAAACCTCTCTTGTATTTGCGTCAATGCGTATGTGTATTTTACTTAGAGCGCAGCGTACAATAAGCGTCACTATTATTGTCATAATGAGAAAAGTTGTAATAACGTTAGCCGCTAGTGATACCCCAATAACATCCAAGGACAATGAGAACAACATCCCGAATGACAAAGCAAGAATGGTATTATTGGCTACTGAAGGCGCTATAACAAGTGCTCCAGTTGATGCCTTGCCGTTTATTTTATAGTCGTTATAATTTTTCTGTGAGGGTGCTCTTTCACGATCCACTTTCATCTTAATATCCTTATACTATAGATGTGTTCACAACGATAATATGTCACGGGGGTAAAGGTTGCAACATAAATGATAATTTTATCATTTTGAATTGTTTTGGTGGTAAATACATTCATTTGTGGTATACTATTATCATATTGAATAGCTAAATTAGTTTACTAGGAGTTCACTTGGAACCTTGCGTTTTTATTTTCGACATAAACAGTAATTACAACCGGATATGGTCGGTTTTAACGAAGCATGGTATCCCTTCGCGAGAGCTGTTGAGTGCTTATCGGAATGGCGAGCCTGTGTTCTGTCTTAAACCACTTATAGATAATGTTCAAAATGAAATAAACACTCTTGCTAGAATGAATGTGATTAACACTCATATTGTAATGGTCTTTGACCCATTAGGTGGGAACTTCCGATACGACTTGTATCCTGATTACAAATCAAATCGAGAAGCTAAGGCTCCCGAGCGCAGACGGCAAGAAGAGCTGATGTATGAGATGTTCATGGCTATGGGGTATCCTTGCCTAAGAATAGATGGCTATGAAGCTGATGATGTCATTGGTACTCTGTCAACGAAGCTTTCTCTTCATAGTATCAAAAATTATATATTCACAGGGGATAAGGATATTATGTCTCAGTGTGATGAACACACATTTATTTACTCTGGGTGTGCTAAAAAGCTCTACGGGGCGCGAGAAGTCAGCCTGAAGTTTAACCTTCCTCCAAGTAAGGTTTTAGATTACTTGGCGCTCAAGGGGGATACGGTTGACGGATTGGCAGGTGCTAAAGGTATCGGTGAGAAATCTGCAACAAAGATGTTAACTCATTTTACGCTTAACGAAATCCTTGAGAACCCAGATATTATAGCTGACTTGGACATCAGGGGTGTTAAAGGGATGGTTAAGTCCCTAAAGGAAAATAAGGATGATGTTATCCTTATGCGCAAGCTCACAGAGCTGAGAACTGATGTAGCCTTAGGGGTGAACCTAAAAGATTTAGTGTGTAAGCAAGGTTCTCCTGAGTCCTTTTTAGATGGCTTTCTATTAACCAAGACGGCATAGTAATTATGCCGCATATGTTAAGGGTTGGCTCTCACTGCATCTATCAGAAAGACGCCCAAGCATATTGATCATGTCTTTATGATCAGCCAGTACATCTTTAAACATAGTGTCGCCTTTCTGCGTAAGAATAACCTCTGCAACTGCATCTAAATGAGGCTTTTCAGCAAAACCGCAAAACACCTTTTCTTTTGTGAAAATCTTACAGAAATCATCAAACTTAAATTCCGCACAAATAAGGGCTTCAGCCATTGTTAAAGGGTGGGTTTTAAACAATAGAGCAGTAAGCTTATCCTTCCTTCCCCCGAAATTATGTTTGAGCACTAGTGTATTATGGTAATCAATCATTTTACGCGCTAATTTAAGCGCCAGCAGGTGAACCTTCTTGTTTTTCATTCCTAAAATCCTGTTTAATCTAGCATGTCCTCATGGACTGCCGGCAGAATATCAAATGCCAGCAATTTGAGCAATATAAAACAACCGATAGTCAAATCCTAGTTGGTGCAACAGGTGTCGAACTACCAATTGTTATTCAAAATGATAATAGTATATAGAGTGCTTGTGGCTTGCCTTAGAGGTCTATTTATTGCGGTGTGATAGGTTATTTATGTTGAAAATGGATTTTAGGTTATTACATGGATGTTGTATCGTTATTCACGGGTGCTGGTGGCATGGATAAGGGGTTTGAGTATGCGGGCTTCAATATTGTTGTTGCTGTTGAATCAAACCCCATTGCCGCCAAAACGTATAGGTTAAATAACCCAGCAGTGAAGCTGCTTGAAGGTGACATCAGAGAAGTTATGCCTGATTTAAAAGCGTATGAAGGTGCGACTCTAATGATCGGGGGACCTCCATGTCAGGGTTATTCTCTTGCTGGTGATATGGATTTGTCTGACCCTCGTTCAGCTTTGATATTCTCTTTTTGCGATGCACTTGATATCGTTAAGCCAGAAGGCTTCGTTATGGAGAATGTTGACAACTTGGCGAAGCATGAAAAGTTCAAGATGATCAGAGACCGGCTGTTTGAACGATTTGATGATGCAGGCTACCACTTTAAAGTTCATATTGTTGATGCAAGGCGCTTTGGCGTTGCTCAGAAAAGAAAGCGAATGTTCATTGTCGGCGGAAAAACAAAGCAAGCCTTTAGCAATCATCACTTGATCAGCTATGAGAAGCCTTCGGTCACAGTTAGGCAGGTGATTTCTGGTTTGGGTCGCCCTGGTAGTTCAACTAACCTTTACCCAGCTAACGCTAAGATAGTACCTGTGGGAAAACCGCAGCTTAGACGCACCCCATTTGCGGGCATGCTGTTTAATGGCCAAGGTAGGCCAATAGACTTGGATGGTCTCGCGGGAACGTTGCCTGCTAGTATGGGGGGGAATCGCACTCCCATAATTGATCAGAGATGGTTGAACGATAGCTCTAAGACCCCTTGGGTACAAACATACTATGACCTTATCAAGCAAGGGCGAACCACCAGTGATATTATGGTGCCAGATTTTATGCGTAGACTAACAGCGACAGAAGCAGCACACATACAAACATTTCCTGCTGACTACGTTTTTTCTGGTTCGGTACCGCAAATGTTTTCACAGATAGGCAATGCAGTTCCTTGCAACATGGCTAAAGCTGTTGCTGAAGCCGTGAGAGACTATACACTTTAAAGGATCCCTATGGCCTACGGAAAAGAAGAGTTGAGAAGTGCCGTTGAGCAAATTCTTGATGCTGAACAATTTGAAGCTATTGGTATGCCCCGTGCAGTTGAAGAAGCAGCCATTCAATTGTTCTTAAATGATGATGCCCATGACTACGCAGTGCGAATTATCAAAGAGTCTCTTTCAGATCTCCGAGATTTTGGTTCATTTAGATACGCGCCATCTGTAAAGGTTAACCATGCTACAGAATAAATATCATGAGCAATAAGTGAACAAACGCATTGGTGAATATTTACTCACTAAACCTTGACATTTACCCCAAAACATATAGAATACTGTTATTGACTTCACACACACAAGGTTAATGTTATGTATTCACTTATCCCGCAAATCTCGCTTTTATTAACTCAAAAGCGCATCGTTATTAAACCCAATAAAAAACTTCATAAGCATCACTCTCCGTAAAAAAAAGAAACAAAAAAGCGCCTATTAAGACGCTTTTTGAAACCGAAGATGAAAAGGCTTTTAAGACTCTTCAACTTCTTCTTCGAGCTGACGGAAAGCTTCGTCGATAGATTGATCAACAAGCTCATCGCTGATGCTTTTAAGTGTTCGCAGATGCGCGGCCATGGCAGGGTCATATTTTTTAGTAACAGTGGCTCGATAAATTGTTGGCGTGCTTTTGCCAAAGATAATGCCGAGGTTTTCGTTTGTTGGCTCAATTTGATGTCCATCAATAAACTCAAAATAAGCACCAATGTCCTTACTGCTATCAAGCGGGGTTTCAATGAGTTTTGTAATTAACGCATTAACTTCATTGGCGTCCACCCCCATAAGGCTCTCAATATGACGAACTACCACTAATGGGATCTCTACATCTGAATCGAGATTGAGGTATTTGTACACACTTTGTGCAGATTTGCCAAACAGCGCGGCAATTGAAGCGATATCGTCTATCAAGCCCCATTTGCGCATAAGAGTTATGAAATCTTCTTTATCAAGATATACAACCGCTTCTTTTGTCATTATGTTCTCCTAAAGCCCACCTGGCCTTGTTAAATTCAGCTGAGATGAATTTCACCCCAGTACTTAATGTTTAAAATGAAACGATGCTTTAATGTAATCGCTCCATTCACCTTGCCATCAGATTATCATATTAAAAAAGTAAGTCAAGTCATTATGATAAATAATTTAATGGGCTTCGATTTGTCTTAGGCCGCTCATTTTAAGCTTTGTAGAGATAGTACCTAATCACTGTTTAGTTTTTTCCTATATATATATGTCAATTATAAATCAAAAGTCATAGCTTGATGCGTCGCAAATTTGCGGCTTACCCATTTCCATTTGGACTCACCGTTAAATAGACAATCCGATGTCAACAGGTTAGGGCATCATGTTACGTGCATTATAAGAGTGCACATAAAACAAGCGTTAGTTAATTTATCAAAATGACAAAAGACCCCAAAGGAGCGTATCTTTCGTCACCTTTATAAGTGGTACAATTTGGTTACTCCAGCACAATGTTATTTTTTTACAGTATTATTTTAATTATATACCCATCATTCTGATAAAGATGAAACCCTTTGTTTGTAAGGGGTGTAGGCTGATTGTGGAATTTCAATTGATAAAATAGCGAAAATATTTAAAAATTATTGTTGACAAAATGATAATCCATGCTAAATTAGTTTCAAGTTTGGCTACGGCCACCAATTAATTTACTTTAGTGAGAAGACAAAATGTTTACTTATTTCGCCAATAATATTACGGAAACGTTTAGAGGATATAAATCTTCTGATGTGGGTAATGCTATGCGAGAAAGTCATTCGATAAATAGCATTATGTTCACAACCGCTTAAGCACATTCGTCATGGGTGCTTTAAGCACCCAAGGCAAGTTTTAAAAGAACCCTTGGAATAACATCCAAGGGTTTTTTCGTTTTGGGGTTTAAAAAGAGTAAGTAGGTGGTCGTTTTGCGTTGATGATAGGCAAAGCGGCCACCGATAAGTGGAAGCCGGAATAGCTGAGTCGGTCTAGCAGCGCATTTGTAATGCGCAGACGGGGGTTCGAACCCCTCTTCCGGCACCAAACAAGATTTTACGTTTTATGTTTTATGATGGGATGGCCGAGGGGTCGAAGGCAGCAGGCTGTTAACCTGCCGAGGGTAATCCTCCGCGCTGGTTCAAATCCAGCTTCCATCGCCAAATACGGAGAGTTGGCAGAGTCTGGCTTATTGCACCTGATTTGAAATCAGACGGGGGTCGTGAGGCCTTCCAAGGGTTCAAATCCCTTACTCTCCTCCAATTTGGTTATGCAAGTGTACTGTGGTGTGGCTGTGACAGGATTGGTTTATGCCCCTGATTGTGAGTCAGGCCTATGCGAGTTCGAGTCTCGTCGGTCACCCCAGAGTGCATTTATAAGATTTACGAGATTAGCTCAGTCAGGATAGAGCGCATGGCTAGTTTATTTCGTACCAGTTGTAAACGCGAATATATATTCGCGAGTTGTTAGTCGAATGCGAGGTGGAGGAGTTTGGCCGTCCTCGCTGGGTTCATATCCCAGAGATCGCAGGTTCAAATCCTGCCTTCGCATCCAATTAGCAGTAATAGGTTGAGGTGGATTGGCCGAGTGGTCGAAGGCGCTCCCCTGCTAAGGGAGTATCGGGTTTATAGCTCGATCGAAAGTTCGAATCTTTCATCCACCGCCACTTTAAGTGGGGAGGTAGCTCAGTTGGGAGAGCAGTGGCTTTGCAAGCCTCAGGTCGCGAGTTCGAACCTCGCCCTCTCCACCACTTCTTAAGTGAAGTGGTGTTATAAAGTTTTTTTGGTTGTTAGCTCAGTTGGTAGAGCAGGGAACTTTTAATTCTCTGGCCGGTGGTTCGATCCCACCACAACCAACCAATTTCGATGCAGGTTTAGCTCAGTTGGGAGAGCGTCGCCCTTACAAGGCGGATGTCGCAGGTTCAAGCCCTGCAACCTGTACCACTTGGTTTAATACTAGGATAGCTCAGTTGGTAGAGCAGTGGATTGAAAATCCTCGTGTCACTGGTTCGATTCCAGTTCTTAGTACCACAATTTAATTTATGCGTCCCCATCGTCTAGTGGTGAGGACACCGGCCTTTCACGTCGGCAACGCGAGTTCGAATCTCGCTGGGGACGCCATTTTTTTATGCAGCGCTGGTATAGTGGCAGTGCCTCGGCCTTCCAAGCCGATGAGATCAGTTCGATTCTGGTGCGCTGCTCCATTTTTTATGGAGATGAGAAGTTAGTAAACAATTTGGGATGGGCGCAGTGATTGGATGACTGCACCGGACTGTAAATCCGGAGCCTCTGGCATTTCATGTTCGAATCATGAGCATCCCACCAGTTTGTATGTGTTTTGTGAAAATGCGACCGTTTCCCTCCTCCGCCTTCTAAGCGGACGACGTTAAACTGAGGGTCTGGATGTCAGTGAGTTCGAATCTCTGCGGGCGTGCAACAGAATTAATTTTAAATATAAGGATAAGTGATGAAAAAGAAAGTTCAAAAACGAATACGTAGTCAGTATTTTGATCAGTCAAAACGCGCTCGTACTGCCCCATAGCTTATTTTGGGGTGATATACAAGCGCACCCCTCATAAGGGTCGAGACGGTGAGTTCAATTCTCCCTGGGGCAACCATTTTAATTAAAGCTTAGTTTTTAAACGCAAGATAGCTCAGTTGGTAGAGCGATTCCTTCATATGGAATGGGTCAGTGGTTCAAACCCACTTCTTGCGACCACCTCACCATAGCGGCGTAGCTCAGTTTGGTTAGAGCGCTCCCCTGATAAGGGAGAGGCCACAAGTTCAAATCTTGTCGTCGCTACCAGTTTAACAAGCCCTCGTAAAAAGTCTTTCGGTTACAGCAGTGATTCCGAACTGTCTTCTGCACATGTAGTTTAAAAAACTATCTGAAACACTATGTATTGTTTATAGCGTTTTGTTTTTTATCTATGCCCTTGTATTTAATTGAGTTTGATATAGGTTGATTGCACTAAATATAAAAGTTCGAATACCCAGCTTTTCGTAATCTTAAGGTAGATGTAATGTTTTTTAAGTCAAAGGAAGATAAGCCTGAATCTAATTGGTCAGTTTCACAAACTGGAATCACCAATCACCATCTGCAAAAGGAATACGAAGTTGATGCACTTTTTTTTGCTGTTAATGAAGATAATACTTCAGCAACAATTTGGCATCAAAAAAGGTATTTAACAACGTTGAGGATCGACAAAAAGACCCTCGGTATTTTGCAGATGAGATGTAAACGTTGCTATACCTTTATTCCAGAACTGAAGGACTTTAGTTTTAAAGACGTAAACGGAATGGATTGGCAGCGCAAAGGCCAAAATCTGGTGAGTGCTGACGGAATAACCTATCCATTAATTAGTTTACGGTTTAAGGGTGGTTCGACTACAGAAATAAATGTTCTTTGCTATGGCGCTCCTGTTTGTAGTTTTAATTTTAGTGATAAGGTTTTTTTAGATGAGCAAATAGATATTGCTTTACGCCAAACTTACGAACGCATGTCAACCACCTCACCTTATGACTCTGTACACAACCAGAAGGAGGATATTGCAGCAACAGTTCCACAGGCAGATGTATTACTGACTACGGAGTCAGTAGCGCCATTTGAGGTTGAGAAAAGAATAGATGTTATTACTGCTGAAGTGGCATTTGGTATGAATATATTCAAGGATGTATTCGCCGCTTTTTCAGATATATTTGGTGGTAGAAACAAGTCAATTTCAAACACATTAAGGGACGCTCGGCTTGTAGTTCTTCAGGAGCTAAGGCTAGAAGCTAAAAGGATAGGTGCTAATGCTGTAATAGCGATAGATTTAGATTACAGCGAGATCTCTGGTAATGGAAAATCTATGTTGTTTGTTGTTGCAAGTGGTACTGCTGTGAAGATGAAGCGTTAAACAGGACTAGTTAGGTAATGTAACCTGAAAGCATTGTAGCGGAGTCTATTTAACAGATGAACCCATCATAGCTTCGCATACTGTGACGATTGGGCGTTAAGTGTAAAGGTAAGTTCAGGCTGTCATTCCGTACCTTAGTCTTGTGATAGAGTCTCTGACACGCTCCATTCCTTCGTCGGTATTAACTAGCGATAAAGGAGTGACAGAGCCTAAGCCTATATTTTCAGTCCCAAACCAAGACTTCGCTCTTTCAGTTGTTCCAAAATAATCAATTGCTATAGCTACAACTTTGCGCAAATTGTCCGGTTGGGTTTTATCGTGAAACAAATCATCTAACTTTTTTTGTTCTTTCTTGTTCATGCCAATCTCCCGTTCCCAGGGTTTATAAAGCACAAAGGCATCCTTAGGTGCTCTTGCGTAAAGCTAATCAGGGTCTTTGATCTTTCGACTTATCACGCTCTTGGGCGGTAACCTTGTTAAAGGCGACATCAACGCTCTCCTGAGAGACCTGTTTATACGCTGACACTGTGGAATGTATCACAATATGCGATATTCCCACAAAGGTGTTTTATGATTCTTTATGGGACGGTGCATCAGAACCGACAAGCAAAGTCTGAACATTCTGAACAGGAACTAGTTCAACTTCTCCCTTTGGGGAACTTTCAGTGACAGAGCAATTTGAAGTTTGCCCTGTAATTATTGACTTTAACGCTGGTTGGCCAAGAAAGACTCTGCTAGAACTTCTCATTTGTCGAATTATTTTAGAGTCTTCATCGTCCATTTGGGAGCAAGTTACGGTTATAAAATCAGGTGGATTGTCTGGTAATAAATAGTACTTAAGGCTTTCGTTTGAAAAGAAGACCAACTCCTTATCAATTAGGCTTTCAATACGCTTGGTGTCAGCGTTAGAGATGAAGACGTCGGTTAATTTAAGATCCCTTTTATGGTAAAGGTTTTGGAGGGCTTCGGTTATATCGCGTTCAAAATGGTGGTTAGCCATTTCATACATCACCATTATGCCAACACTCAATGTTTTGAATCCATAATCGTCAATGAATGATTTTATATCTTGATATGCTTTTTTATCTATTTCGATACCCACTTTCTTTTCATTATGGCGTTTTGATTGTTGGAACCTCATCTTGCGAATACGTTGCATCAACTTGTTTGAGTCTTCTTTCTTTAGCGCCTGAAAGTAACGATCAGCTTGCTCAATATCAGCCGAGTTGTAGTATGTAAAAAAGTGGTATTTTTTATTAGTTCGGGCTTGCTCTTCGTGACGTAATCTCTCAAATATAGCAAGGGTCGGTGCCCCCTCTGTTAATCTTGCAGAGCTTAAGTTGTGGCCGGAATTTGTAAGTTCATCGACTATATCTTGGTGGGTTAATCGTGGCTGCGATTCTTGTAACTCTTTATATTGTTGTTGTATCGACTCGAAATGAAGACTAAAGGGCTTAAACAGCTTTATGAATTCAGCTAGTTTTTTTTCGTTACGAGCAACACTACTAATGGTCTTTTCATTATAGTAGCGAATAAGCTGAAGAAACATCTCAGCCTCAACGTGTTTGGGTTTTCTGCCTCTAGTTTCTTTACTGTTCGACAATTTACGTTACTCCGTAATAGAAATAGTTATTTAGACGCAGTATATACTACTTGTATTTAGTTGATAATATTTACCGCGCTCAAAGTTAAATAGCATGATTAAATATGAGTGTTAATGTGCATTTTGAACGTCCGATCAAAAATCCATTTTTTGATCGATGTATTAATATTTTAAATAAAGGGAACTTTTTTTCTTATTTTCACTCGACAGGTAAAGTTCGTTTGGTTATAGTTGACGTACTCAGGGTGAGTTACAATATGTACGGGGCTTACAGCCAGTGCAGCCAACATTAACTCAATAGGATTAGGCTTTTTAACGACACCGTGCGTTGGTTAAGTTATTTCTATTCAAAATAGTGTCATAGCAAGAAGCTATGTGGAGGCACATTGAAAAAGCTACTATCATCAAGTGATATCGAGGAACTAGAAAATCACGACGAAAAATTTAAAACTGTAATTGCTGAAAATCTGGTTACAATGCGCCGCATGCTAAAAAAGTCAGACTCAAAATGGGGTCAAGAAACCATTGCTGAATTCTTTAATGTCTCTATATCGACATACAAGAGATGGGAGAAGCATGGGGTTGATTCTATTAGCATGTCATGGATGGTTCGTTATAAGCAGTTGTTTTTTATGTGCTGCCCAGAACATGAAAGCAAAGCTGGTGAAGAAATGATGGGCGAGTTTGTTGCATTATTTGAAAGTGCGATGGGGTTACTCAAATTACCCAGTAAGTTCAGTAGACGAGAAAACAGCTAGAAAAATCAGTATTCGTCAAAATGATAAAAAACAGGCTTAGTGCCTGTTTTTTTGTGCCTGTGATAAATTTTAAGGAGGAAATATTATTAGATAAGGATATCTGACATGGTAACCCCACCGAAAAATAGAAGTAATACTGCTGCGAAAGTAGCGATGGCCGCAATGTGTGTATCAGTCTCTTGCTCTGCATTAGCTGAAAAGTTCCCCGAAAAAACTGGATGTGAAATCATCAACCATGCAAACTATCAAGAATTCATGGAGCCTCAACCAAACAGGGTAGTTGCCAATCCATTTAAACCTGAAACCTGCGTAATGATAGATTATTCAGAAGAAAACGTTAACACTCTGACGCCTGAACACTTTGGTGGCAATGAAGATATCATGAAATATTTTCTTGCTCAGCAGAAGGTTTCAAAAATGCGAGTTGAGATGGTAATGGATTATGAAACCCAGCAACTACATACGTTTATGAAGTTTGATGCAGATAATCGAGACGCCCGAAACTTCAGAAAAATGGCTAAAGGCACTGATATTATTGCTTTCTGGGACGAGTTTGTGTTTTTGCACGAGCTTGCTCACTTCGACCCTTCTGTAACACTTAATGCTAGTAAGGGAGATATGGCTCAACGCGAGTTAATGTCAGATTTAACAGCTTTAATTATGCTTAAGACTAACCATGACTTAACAATGGATCAGTTCTTTGACCTGTCTGACGCGGTTTTTGATATTAGAAAAGAGGAGATGAGACTTTTCGAAAGACAGCAGCGACGTCAAAGCAAGCGCAGAACGGTCGGAGATCACGCTCACTTTGATAAAAGCAAACTGGAGAAAATAGAGTCATTTCTTACCTATCTTAAGGACACAAAGATTGAATTGCGTATTGATACATTAAGTGAGGCAAGAGAGGTAGCTGCTCACATGATGCATAATTATCAAGGTTCAGAAATGATAAATCATGAAAGTAAAACGATGAGCTTAGATAACGACCAATACAGGCAGGCATTCTTTACGATGGAGCCTGGTGAGCAGATGATGTATTACGAGAATAACAAAGGGTTGATGGGTTCCGAGATATTAACTCTATTTGAAGACTATAATACGATGCTGCCGGCTCAGCAGCAAAAGCTAGATAGTATAGCTCCAGAAATCATAGCAGATGCAAGCCAGTACTTTCATTCAGATGTGCAGGTTTACGCACAGCAACATCTATCAAGCATACATTATGGTGAGCCTGATGGTGTTGAGCTTACAGCTAGTGTAACAATGGAACCTACAGTTGAAGCTGGACTTAGGCAGGAGCAGGTGAGTATGCAAGCATCAAGTGTTAAGCCCAGATAACTGGGCTAGCGTTTTCAGGTTTCTGACTCATTTGTAAAGTGTTTAGGTGGAACAAATGAGTCCATTAAATCCACAATGCATAATGAACGATCAACAGCATTTCTTTTGGCTGTGTTGATTACATCTAAATCTCGTTCTTCAAGGTTGTCAAAGTTAGCTTTAATCAATGCTTCCGCGTCAAAATGATCAGTCAACACCATTTCCAATGCGCAATTTGCGGCGATAGAGAGCAATCTCACGGATGCCCGTTCATTCTGAGGTGACTGAGTTGTGATTTTACCCACCAACGAGGTGATGGTTTCCGGTAACCCCCATCGCTCCATCATTTTTTCTGAGCACTCAGCATAATGAAAGCCTAATTGCTCTTTTTGAGCAACCCAAGGATGGATGCCTGTAGATGTTAATTTTTCACAAAGGGTAGCTGATTTAGGTGAACGTTTGGCAACGGCCAGCTCGCCTATGTTATGCATTAACCCACAAATGTAGATTACTTCTTGCTCTCTGACACTTAAACCTTCTTTTTTTGCTAGTTCCTGAGCAATGAATGCAGTGCAGAAACTGTATGTCCAAAAGCGCTTCATGTCCAGCAAGTCACAATGCAACTCTCTAAACGTAGTCATAGTAAATTGTGACACAAGCATACTGTAAATACGCTCACCACCAAGAATGGTGACAGCTTGAGATAGCGTGTCTATCTTCCTGCTGAAGTTGTACATGGCACTGTTAGCCATTCTCATTATCGCAGAGCTGACCGATGGGTCAAAGACAACAACTTTTGATATTTCATCCATTGATGAGTCTTCGCTATCAAGCATTGAGCGAACCCGATTGCAGACCTCAGGAAGTGCGTAAGTATCAAGCTCTTGCTTTGCATACTCTTCTATGGGAAGAACTTCTGTCATAACTACCGCACGCTTCTTGCTCTGCCTTTCGGTGTTTTTAATGCTTTTGCATGGTGACATTACTGCTGCCTCCTGTTAGTAACTCATGTGCCGAAAAGAGTTTATTCAAATTAATTTCGCATGGCCGTATTGTATTGGCTGCGTGATAAAATAACAATCGAAATAAGAGAATTTATTTACCGTTATTAGATTGATTTAACGGCGATTGAAATGTTGTGAATATAAAGGACTAAATTTAATGGAACGACACTCTAACCAAGCCTACTTTTCTCAATTCACGTTTTCGAATTTAAGAAGGGTAGTCTTTTTTGTTACGGCATTTTATATACCGGCTTTGATTGCGCTTTATGCTTTGCGTCTATTTAATATCCTAGATACCTCTTTGTTTTCAATGGATGTGGCGATCCCAATCTATTTTACTGTCAACTTTGTGATCTGGGTGCTCTATTCTGATTATCATAATGAACATGAAAAATAGATTGACAAAATTATCATAATGAAATAATATGTAGTTATTGAATTAAGGAGCACATCATGCATTCGAACGAAATTTTAGACATTAAATACCAAGAAGTTAAAGTGCTTAGAGAGACCAGACGTATTTGGTTAGAAGGTGACGAGTTAAACAGAGCTGGCTTTAAAAAAGGCGATCTATACACCACTGTTTTCGATTTTTCTAAGCGGACCTTAAAGCTCAAACGTGTTGTTAACAGTGATGAGAATCAAGCTAAAGCTAAGGCGCGCACTGGAGAGGTGAAGGTGGTTTCTGGGCGTCAAATGAAAGGCTGGATAAAGCCTATCATCGATGTGTGTAATGCTGATGTGACGGAGTTACTTCAAGATGTTATGAAGCTTAGAGCCATCATTAAGCAAGGCGAAATTTTAGTCACTATTCATCATGAAGAAATCAATCGATTGAATAGGGAGTCATCTCTCAAAGAGAATGTTAAGGCTGGGTTCGTGACAGAGGCGTCCTCTTTTTCGGGTTTTGGCATCAGTACAGACGGCATTTCCGAAGGGATAAAACTGTCTGGGTTAGAAAGCCGAGTTGAGTATCTAATGGATAAAGAGTCAAGATATCTAGATGTTGCTCGTATAAATAATAAAGAGAAATTTGGTAACGCTAAGTTTATTACCGGTAGTATCGAAGAAATAGAACCAACCCTCATCGATCCCGTTAACATCTATTCGTTTTCAATGCCTTGCACGAATTACAGTAGTCATGGGAAGTCCAAAAAGAAATTGGATAGCGCAGAAGATTCGAGCGAAGCCACTGCGCTATTTGGCACAATAAATATGATTAGAGCTTTTAATCCTGCTGTGATTGTGTCGGAGAATGTACCAAATGCAAAAGGCTCGGCCTCTTACAAAATGCTCATAAGTGAGCTTGAGAGGATGGGGTATAATGTGTTTGAAACAACTCTTGATAGAACACACGGCAAATGTTTAGAGGATCGTAAGCGTTACTGGTTCATTGCTGTCAGCAAAGGCATGAGTGATATAGATTTCAATGACTTTATGGTTCCTGAGCAGGTTTACGCAACAGTTGCAGACGCTCTGGAGGACATCCCAACAGATAGCGTGCGTTTTAGCCCTTTAGATAAGTTGGAAGCACGAGATAAGAAGAATAAAGAGGCAGGGCGCAACTTTAGCTTGAACTTGGTATCTCCTAGTGACAAATCGGTATCGACGATCGTTCGACTCTATCACAAGCATCAGGTGTCAAATCCGCACCTCTCATTGGATGGTAAAAACTATCGTTTATTTACCAAGTTAGAGCATGCAAGAATGAAAGAGATACCAGAGCGCTTTGTGGCTGACATTTCAGACACTTTAGCTCATGAGGGGTGTGGCCAGAGCGTATCTTACAAGCATGCTTTAGGTTGTGGTGTTTTGATAGGGAAGGCTATATGTGAGTTCGCTAATTTTAAGGATGTTCCGACTATGAATGTAGAAACTGGCCAAAATTTTGTTTTGAACTTCGGCGAAAAAGCTGCGTGATTTAATGTCAACCAAAGAATACCTCGTTCAAATGGATTGAGGTATTTGTTGTGCTAACATATCGAAATTAACCATTCTAAGGGATTAGATAAATGAAAAAACGTTTGTTGTTGGCGGCATTGTCGTCATTAGTTATTTCTTCTTTCAGCACTTTAGCCCAAGAGGGCGAGGTGGATATTGAGAAGATCAGAGCCGCCGGACTTAAAACCGCAGTTGTGAATGCAGAAAAAATTGAAGGCTCGATTATATCAGAAGTATTCACGGGGAGTTTTTATTCCACTTCAATCCAGCAGCGTGAAGGCGAAGAGCAGGGAATGTTGTTGTCATTGGTTCACGCTTCTAAAGCTGGAGTTATTCGAAGCTACGGTAAACCTAACGAAAGTTCTAGCCGCGCCTCAATCATGGATTTCATTAGACCTGACTTTACAGTGGGGTTGGATGAAAATGACCCTCAAACTAACAAGCTGCTTCAAGCAATCCGTCTTGTTTATAAAATAGACAATGCATTTCCACATGTAGTAAAACGGAACACTCCTGATGTTTGGACATTGGGTACAGCAAAAGGGGAAAACGGCTTTTATGAAGGGTTCAGGGTTAAAATAAATGCCGAAACAAAACCTGTCGCGGTGAGATTTGACACTCGGATCACTGTGGATGAGCTTAGACATGATTGATGAAATGACAATATTTGGTCGCCATGGTTGTATTTATTGCGACAAAGCAAAAGAACTACTTGAACGAAAGTCCATTAAGTTTCGTGTTAAGTCATTAGAAGATGACTTTAACGGAGATAAAGATAAGTTTCGACAGGCAATAAGCGAAAATATGCCTATCGAGGCAGCAGCCTTTAGTACAGTTCCTCAGGTATTTATGGGTAAGCGCCATATAGGTGGTTACGAAGAGCTTGTCCGAATTGTAGGCGAGTAGAATGAGTGAGTGCAACAAGAAGGAAGTCACCTGCGGTAATTGTCAGTTTGCCAAGTCTGGAGCGTTAAACTGGGTGTTCTGTGAACCCATCGACGCGGCCATCCCTCATGATTTTGATGGTGAACGTTATACTTTTTGGCGGATCCCAACATACTGTCCGAAATCAGACAGTGAGGTTGTAAAAAGTGAAGACCGTGCACCTAAAAAATCATGGGTGTTCAAGTCTAAAAGTGAAATACCTAAACTTGGATTATAGTTTTACACAAAAAGCCCCGTCAATACGGCGGGGCTTTCACATTACCATCAACCTACGGATAATTACTGCCACGTATTCGTGAATAACCCCCAGATCATCTTCGCTTATTTTCTGTTCAACAATAGCTTCCCCAAAAGAACTGTCATCGAACAGTTGAAGTAAATAGCTGCCATCAGAGCTATTGCGAATAGTAGTGCAGCAACCTTGCCATTCAACATCATCAATAATAACGGAAAACACAGGCATACCGGTTTTACATGATGCTTCAAAATGAACTGTGTTTTTACATAACCAGATGTTCTCAAACTCCAAATTCTCTTTAAGCGTGATATTATCCACACTTAATGTCAGCGTGACATCAAACGCTGCTTTATTTCGTTCAACGAAAAGATTCATGGTTACTCTCAATTAAAGCAATGCACCGCAACGCACCGTCTATTTGATGGGCGATATAAGGTGCATGCAGGGTTAATAATATAATGAAAACGTTTTGTGCATTTCTGCTTATGCTTCCATTTACACTAATGGCAAAGACAAATATCCTCGTTAATGGGTATTATCATAATGAAAAGAACACTGAATTGTCAATACCTGATAGAGTCAATCTTGAGATATTAAGAGTGAATGGACTGCTGAAGATGCACGGAATAGTCGATTTTGAATTTGCTCTTGGGAAGATGGCTGAATTAAATGCTATTGATGAGCATGTCTTTTATGATGAAACTGAGGGGGATGAGGCATCCACGGCGTACAAGCTCATTAAAATGAATTACTCATCATCTGATAAGATTGATTTTTATGTTAGGTTTGAACGTCCAGATGAAAATAATAAAATCAAGGGTGTGGCGGTGCAAGGCGGAACATTCTTTGCGGCTCTGCTTGATCCAGATGACCGGTTTGATACGTTCGTCCACGAGCTTTTGCATATGGTGGGGTTGGGTTCCAATGTAGCCAACTACGGAAACCCTTACGTATGCAAAGGAAAGCACACAGTGATGGAGGAGCGAGTTTTATTTAGAGAGAGCAAAACGTTGATGCTTTCTGACCCCAAAATGTTTGGGAGTGGAGTGCCATGTGGGCATCCAGACAGTTTTGACAACTCCCGTCTCCTGAGGGAATTGTTATTGAATAGATTCACCCAATGAAAGTGACGATCCAAACTCAACATGTTATCATTTTAAAAATTGGGTTTGCTATACTAGTGCTAAATACTAGTGCCCAAAGCGGTGTTTACTGTTCAGTGGGGTTGGCTGGTGGTGACTTGCCTTTGGTAGCTAAATTGGTAGAGCATATAATGGGTAACAAATACTCCGTTTACATATTTGATTATTAATGAGGTACGATATGGATAAAAAATCAGAGTTTTTTGAGGTAATTAAAAAACACGCTACACCTATTAAGGATTTGCAGGGGTTATGCTTTGGGCAAGTTGTTGTCACAGGTTTGTCTATTGGTGCGCAGTACGATTTTGACAACGCCGTGGGTTTTGTTTGCCAAATAAGACGTGAAGCGGATGATAGCGGTGGGGACGTGTTCCTTCTTCGTCACCCAGCCGGTGAGTTGGTATGTCACGTCAATCAGGGGTTGTTTGCTGTTCCAGAGGATATTGCTCGCCGCGCCTTATCATTATTTATTCGAGGTATCGAGGTCGAAATGATTGAGAATCCCAGCCTTGAGTACACCATTGGTGAGTATTTGTGTGAATCGGGTTTTATCATTGAAAAAAGAATTCCGGTAGATCCATTTATTTAGCTGACAACAGGCAATCCCATTTCCACTTAAAACCCCCAGCACATGTTGGGGGTTTAAGTTTGTTGCGTTTTTGCTGAAAAAAAACACTTTTGTGATAAGTTGAACTGTATGGAATATTTAGTACAGGGATGTTTATGATAGCCAGAAAATTAACAATTGGCGTAATAGTAGCGCTTTATGGAGCGGCATCAGCGAATGCTGCCGCAGACTCACGGACATTCATATATAAGCCTTTCGGTGTGAACCCAGTCAGTCAGGCAGTAATGCCCGCTTGGGA
>TARA_R110001592_G_scaffold19847_6_pt1 | contig 22837 bp, 47 predicted proteins | sample TARA_R110001592 | Tara Oceans TARA_R110001592 (sample SAMEA4398387) | marine metagenome | biome: Polar Biome; feature: [SRF] surface water layer (ENVO:00010504); material: water (ENVO:00002006), including particulate matter (ENVO:01000060) such as... | depth 5 m | reverse complement strand
TTATTTGTCTATTCTGTATCTAACAAACTCTCTAAATACATGCAATCCATATGATAACCATGCAATTACAAAGAAACTCCAAATAAATAATTCAATCATTCTTCTATGTCCGGATAACTGTCAGGGTCTGCGTTATCTATACTGCCGTCATAGCCTTTAAATCTATAATAAACAGTTAATTCATCTCCTTTGAGTACTGGTATAACTGTATGTAAAGTTCTATCGCCTCTGTCTGTGCTAATATAACAATTAGGGTTATCTGAATGATTAATAAAGCCACCTAATGGAGTTCTAACCCATTCATGTCTGTCTCTATTGTGTACAAGCACATGAGTTTCGCCTAATACTGTTCCAGCATTAAGGTTAGTTGTGGCATGTAATCCCAATCCGTCTATGCCACTTTTACAAATGGTTAATCCCATTGGCAGTGGTCGATATGTGTTTTCATTAAATGTTTTCATTCTTTTAGTCAATTAGTTCTACCTTAGATATCCAAGGAGTATCTGTCCATATTTTATTAAATTCTGTGTAGTCTGATATCTCACATCTGGCAATTGGTGCTCTACCCAAGTTGTATGTGGGTTCCCAATAGTTATATCCATGCTTGTCTGCTTCTACCCATTCACACCATTGTTGGTATGCTCTGTAAACTCCACCCTGATGTTCTAGCATTGGACTTTTATTACCAAAGTTAGTTTTGTTCCATCCACAATGCACACTGGCACTGATAACGGATTGTTGTTTACATTCTTTGTTCTCTACCAATAGTTTATCATTTGTGTGATATGCATGACCTAAGTCCTTGCCTACTGTAAAGAAGTCTGAGAACAAATCACCATTTTCTACGTTTTGTTGGAAACATTTATAATGCTCTTGAGTTATTTTCGGAAACCTACCACTCACATGGTCTGAATTATATCTAATTACTACGAAATTATCTACTCCAGGCTTGACTATAGGTCCTTTTTCTACTGTATGAACTAAAGTATTAAGACGTTCTAAACATGCCTTGAAGTCACTGGCATCGCCTGGTGCTGATGCTGTCTCTAATTGTTTCTGATGATCCAGTAATTTACTCTCAAATTCATAATGAATTGCATTACACTTAGCCAATATATCTAACATTGGTGCCTTTGGATCACAAATAAATGTATCATCAAAGTCACAAAAGCCTTGTGCCTTGGCATAATTAACATCTTCGTTTAACTTATCTAATGAGTTAAGCCAATCGTTTAATGGTTCTTGCCCACCGCTTTTGTAATTATTAAATGCTATCCAACTTGGAGGTGAGATATCATTGCTTGATGTGTTCTCTGCAACCATATTAAATGATTCAATGAACGTTTGTGCTACAGCATTATCTAACAAAGTCCAATCAATAGTATTAGTACCAACACTAAAGTCAGTTATGTAAGATGAACCGTCTGGCTGTATTGTGCCCTTGGGTTCTTTATTGAGATGGACTCTATACTTCATTAATCATATTTATCTGGGTTACGAAGCATGTCCTCTGCTAAATTGAGTAACTCTTCACTCAACTTTTCTACCTGCTTCGCTTGTTCTAATATGATTTGCATTCTATCATCAAAGTCATCCATAGGACCAAATATTTTGTCTTCATGACGAAGTTGAGCATCATTCTTCTCTCTACGTTCTTGTGTAGGGAAAGGAATTACATTGTTAAACTTAATACTCATTTAGGTCCTCCATTGTGATGTAATTTTTTACGCCATTTGAGAAAGTGTTCAGCCACCTCACGGGTACTGTGAGTCAGTGTACTGAACATCTTTCTCTCTGCCACAGGCGTTTCAGCCTGATCCGTACCACTAATCTTTAATCCTGCAACGCCATTACGTCTAAGTAGTCCTAACTTCTGCTTGTTGCTGTTAGTCTTGCGTTTGTTATTGCTGATATCTGAATGTGCCATATTAAGCCTCTTTGTTTGGATCCCATAGTGTTAAATTTGATTTCTTAAGTCTGTTAGTAACAATAGTCCATCTATTCTGTTCTGCTTTCCATTCTTTTAACCATTTGTGTCCATCACGCTCTGCATCAACAAAGATTGCATTGGTAAATGCTAATGGTAATAATACAGCAACATGAATAAAAATACTTATAACTGTATTGTAATTAAAAAATCCTAAGTAGTTTGCGGCTAAGAAGCCAAAGAACACACTCCATATGGTAAACAGCACTAACATAAAGTACGTTTGCAAACTAGGTTCTGATACATATTTTAGCGGATTGTATCTAACATCCATCACTCTTCTCCAGCCATTTACGAGACTGAATACAGTTCTCCTAAATAAACTAGGTTTTTTCATCATTGGCTCCATATCTTTCTCCATATTTTACCTTTTATTCTCTTTCGAGCTCAACTGCTCTAATCGAAGGATTTCGTTTCCTAGGCTTACCTTCAGCCCAAAGTTTCTCAAACATTAATCCAGCACCAACCCTGATGCCTTCTATCCTGCCTTCTCTCTCGCCGATGTTATACGAAGTATATCCTACTCCTAGTATAGCAACTGCCATTATAATATAATATTCAATGCCTATCATTATTCATCTTCCCATTCTTCCATAGAATCTCTAATACCAAACTGTTCATTACATTCTTTGAGTACTTCATCATTATCCCAAAGAGGATCTTGGTATGCTGGTAAACTATCTCTATGTTCACCATCTACGCCACAAAAGTCGTTGCCGCCTTCGTAATATGAATGATTAATAGTAACATCTGGATTCTCTAACATATATGTTTCAAATGCTTCTGTTGGAGGTCCCCATGCACTTAGGAAGTAACCTTCTATCACACCATCTTCAACATTGTGACTAACTTCTGCGTCACTAACGTCCCACTTAGTTCCCCAAGTGTTGACGGCTAAATCATAATCCCATTCTGGTTCTAACGGAACTAAATGTTGTAGTAATTGATTATCTCTAAACGGTTTAACCATATCGTATATCTTATCTACTGGTCCTTCTAATTTGACCTTGTTGTCGCACCAATTAGGCATTAGTCGTCCAACTCTGGGTAATAGTTATCATGCTTTTCTTTATAGCCATAGAAACTGCCTTCCTTTTGTTCTGTAGGCTTTGGCAATCTTTGTATCTTTTCTACAATATCCTGTAACTCTGGATCATTTAGATTACGCATAACATCATCTGTTATTTCTGTACTGTAATCAAGTATCTGATTATAAAATACAGCACACTCATAGAATCCTTTCACTACAGTAGACTTAACTCCTTCACCTTTATCATAATCAAACACAAACTCTGGTATAACACTAGCACTATAACCATTCTTAAATGTTATAATGTGATGCTTACCACCATTATGATGATTATTTGTTTCAATTATTGGCTTCTCACCGTTTATGTTTCTAAATCTATTCATCTTTATGTCCATGGTCATAAGAAAGCACACCCTTACACTTCATAGGTGTTTTAGTTTCTAATGCACCAACGCCGGGCTCATCAAAAGTAAAACGTTCTACTCTCCAACATACTTCTTCTGGGTGGGCTGGCTTTTTCTTTACTGCATCACTAGGTGTTTCTGCATTTGTTGTGGATATGAATACTACTGCCATAATTAGCACCAATAATCCTATACTAAAGTTTTGTAATTCTCTCATATTTTCTCTCCAATCTCAAATCCTCTGAAAGTTTTAAATCTTGGAAAACGTAGACTCCAAGTGTCCTCTGCGTCTTGACTTTGTGTTGCCGCATCAGCTCTAATCTCAACTAACTGTCCAACAACTGCATCTTTAACTGCCCAAACATCCTTACGCATGTCATCAGTTAATCCGCTACCAACATTAAGTTGGAAGAACTTACCATCATCGGTACCTTCTACTATAAGAGCACCTAACATGCCTGCATTTTTGCCTGTGCCTTCTTCAAAGCCAGTTACTTCTAATGTAACTTCAATGAACGGCTTAATCTTTAACCATGCATGTGAACGTTTACATTTATATCCTTCATGTGCAGGCTTTATCATAAGACCTTCATAGCCTTCGTCTAAAGCACGTTTGTTCATTTCCTGGAACTTTACCTGTCCTTCATCTAAATCTAAGTTTACGAGGGTCGCTTCAACTAGTTGGATGCGATAGTTAAATAGGCCCTGTAGGTTTTCAATCCTATCACGTCTATCAATCGCATTCATGTTAGTACCACCAGCATTGAACTCATCTATTGTTAGCATATCAAATACTGCTAGGTATGAATCCTCTGTCTGGGCACCTTCTTTCCTATGAACTTGTCTCATAAGTGTTTGAAAGTCCTCAGACATGACTTCTCCATCAAATACTAAGCCTTCAAACTCTGGTTTACTTAAGGCTTCTTCGATGTGTGGGAAGTTTTCTAGTAGTTTACCATTACGTGAATGTAATGTAGCACTACCATTTTGTACAATAGCAATAACTCTTACGCCATCGTACTTGTATTCTACATAGCATGTTCCTGCTATCTTTTTAGGGTGTTTGGCACCATCATGTGCTAACATACACCCGAATAAAGGAATAGTATCCTTTACTACTTTGTTTATTAGTTTAGCACCGGTGCCACATCTCAAATCTTTAATAAGGATACGTCTATACCAATCGTTCCATTGCTCATTAGTAGCCATTTCCATGTCTTGGATAATAGCATCACGAGCCGCATGTCCAGTAAGAGTTCTGTGTTGCAATTGACTTGCTAACTCTTCAAACTCTTTCATTGGAAGTCCTTCGCCATCAGCACCTTCTCTGATAGGAACTTGCTTAACACCAAATGTAACCATTGGATCAAGTGCCAATTGAGCACCTAGTATAAAGTCATTCTCAGAAAAGTCTGCAATCGTTCCTTGCTTATCTTCTGGACAACTATATGCTAGAGCAACTTCTAGTATAGCCTGCTTGGCTAATGAACTATTGTCTGCTTCTAACTGCTGTATTGTGTTCCATGGATTCATATTATGCGTCCTCTAATGTTGTATTGTTTAATGCTTCTTTTGACTCTTTAACAAAAGCAACTGCTTCGTGAATCATTGTGCGATACTCACCAATCAAACTCCAAGCATTAAGGTCACCTGATGCTTGAATATCAAAGCCATAACCTTCTTTAACTTGTCTGTTAGGCTTATATGTAACTTGCTCTACGAAACCAAATACTATTTTGTAGTATTTAGGTCCATCAATGTAGTTACCTCTCTTGTCACCGCTAATCCAATAAGCATCAGTTGTGTTACGAACTGGAATTAGTTTTAGTCCACATGTTTTAATCATAAAGTCTTTCATGTCATCATCTGACTGATACTTTGAACTAAGGACTGCTGTATTTCTATTTTTTATCATCGCTATCCTTATCTAGTGTAGTAAGATTCACTAAGTGGGTCCATATAGTGAGGTGTATTAATTGACTGAGTAACAGTAATTGTCTTACCATCATAAGGTCTAGTACCTGTTGTAGTAATCATAGGCTCAATTAACTTATACTCTTCTGAAGACATAACTCTGTAGTTATCTCTGTCTGCTAAATGAGTTCTACCTAAATCAGTATCAGTAGCATCACGGTAAGTATTGTACATGTTAGCCATATACTCTTTCTCACCATTAGCAACACACTCATTAACTTGAGCAATAGCCTTAGCATAATGCTTCATAGTTCTAGTTATGCCAGCCTTAGCCGCCGCTTCGCTTTTATACGAAGTACCTTTCCAAGATGGTCTGCTTGGCTCAGAATACAAACTGTTATTATGTTTGTTTACTATTACGAAATTATCCATATAAAACTCCTACGTCTTTTATTAAATATACAACTATTATAGCGAAATATGGGGGTGAAGTCAACCTTTTTTTACCAAAAAAAGCGGTTATTTACGAATTTATTTGTTTAATACAGGTTTTGTATGCGTTATCGTGGGATTTAGGTCCCCAATGGGCGTTATCTCTGCCTAATTCTCTATTTCCATAGCCTTGGGCAACAAATGGAACATACTCATAGGACTCTTTGTCTATGTTAGAACAAAACGTTGCATTTTGATCCAAATAGTGCATTTCTACCACTTTAATATTGTGTGCTTTACATGTAGCGAATAACTGCTGTCTTTGTTGATAAAAGTCAAACCATTTATGCTCTTCGTTCATTAGTGTCCATGCTTTCATCTGAGTTACATGTTTGGGTAGATGTGAATCATCTATAATAACAGGACTTAGTGCATCATTAGGTCTAAATGTTGATAGTTCCCAATCTCCTTCAGAAACTGACTTTAAGTCGTTATTTATTAATTGATTAACTGGATCATCTGATGCTACCCTTAGATTAACGTCACCAAACTTTGTTCCAAAAAACAATAGTTTTCTGTGAGGTTCTGTCCACATAACAACTACTTGACTAGGTACATACCCAGACTCTATAAAGGATTCTAATACCATTATCATTTCTTGGTTACAACCACCGGGAAGACCAACATTCCAGTTTCTTTTACCTAACTTGTTAGCAACTTTATGACACCAAACGTCTTCATCAGCGACTCCTATGCCAAAAGTAAAACTATCGCCTAAGAACATTATAGCATTGTCGCCATCTTCTTTACGAATTTGCTCTGCTCTAAACCCATGTTTGTTTATTCTATACAATGATTGTGTGATTGAATAGTCATCAGTGTTACAGTCCCATGAGTTTAATAGTTCTCTTTTTGTTGGTAATGGTTTGCCTTCAAGTTTACCTGTTGCATCCATATCTGTCCATCTACCACCAATCTGAGATGCTGGGCTGTCTTGAGGAACGTATTGTAGGTTAATAAATTCTCCGTCCACTACAATATCGCCATACCAAAGTTTTTGTAATTGTAATTGTTTTAAAGGAACTCCACTAGCAATCGGTAAATCAGTATTTAAAAGAGATAGTTGAGTGGTTGGTATTTGTCGTTTGCTAAGTCTAAATGGTTTAATTGTGTTTAAAAGTAGATTGGACATAACTATATTTATTGTTTAATCTAATCCTTTGGCAAATTTCTCGACATCATTGCTCATCATTTTAAGCCACATAGCATCGTCTTCACTGAATAATGTTAATGCTTTTTTATCTAGATAGTAGGGCCAAGTCATGTGTTCATGTAATCTAAGTAAGATGTTTTTGTGTATGCCTTCGTCTATTGGAAACTTGTAAACATCATATAGTTTGTGTAATAAGTTCCAACCTAACTTGGTTAATCTAAGTCCACTGCAAGTGTCTTTACTGTATTGAAAGTTCTTAAACAGCATATAACACACATCTAGGGGAGGGTATTGCCCAAGTGACTCGTGTTCACTTTGCATCTTTTGGGCTATTTTAAACTGTAAACTATCCTTCAACATGTCCAATTTCCATATCATCTTCAGTGATAACATCGCCTGATGTCAGTTTGATTACTTGGAATTCGGAAGTGCTAAACGTTTTGTTTAATTTTTCTGCTAGGTTAAATGCATGTCCACTATTACTAAATGACACTTTTTTGTATTTGGGTCCAGGATATGATACTAACTTGTTGAGTGTGCGTAAGTTAATTGGGTTACCTTGATAGAATACTGAGAATATGGCTTCAGCCGCCAGTATTTGGTCTGCTTTATATGTGTCTTTGTGAACTGCTTCTAACAATATCTTTGGTTTTGGTCTGCTCATAAGTGTATCTCCGTACACTTATTTATCAATAAAACGTGTTTTAATTGCTGTTATAACTATGTTTAATCTAGTAAGAGTGCTTTTAATTCACCATCATGATGCATTTCTGTGATAATATCGCACCCACCAACCAACTCTCCTTTAACAAATAGTTGTGGGAATGTGGGCCAATCACTAACACTAGGAAGTGTTGCTCTAACATCTGGATCTTCTAGTATATCCATATAACTGAATTCTGCTTTGTATTCTTTTAGTATGTCTACTACAGTTGCAGAAAATCCACACCTGGGTTGATTTGGGTCACCCTTCATAAACAATATAATATCATTGTCTTTTATTATTTGTTCTAATTGTTCTTTTGTATTACTCATCTGGAAATCCCTCTTGTACGAACAGACTTAACTGTTCTATTTGTCTATCAGATAGTTGGGCGGCTTGACCCCACATCATTGTACTGTTCATGCCTACCTTTTCTCTATTTTTATAAGCATTTAATCTGCCTGCTATGTAGTCTGAACTTTGTCCTGCTAACTTAGGAAACATACCTTGCCCTTGCCCTTGCATTCCATGACATGCGGCACAACCTGACCATAGTCCTCTGATGTCTGCAAATAAATCAACTATGCCGGCTTCTTCTTTTGCTATTGCTATAGCCTTTTGTTCTTCTATTTGTTCTACAACTGTACCATTCTCTGCTACATACTTTTCGTAGCATTCTCCTGTACAACTGTGGTTACTTGGATAGCCTTTGTATTCTATGTCAGGATATATTATAAATGCAAAAAACACATAAAATACCACACACCCTGATAATACTAAACCTAACTCTCTCATTTACTCAAAGAAGTTGCTGAGCAACTCATTTAGATAACTGTCTAACCTATCCTTATTCATAACAAATTTACTTTTGTATGCTTTTGCAAACGTATCTGCCGCATCAACATAAGCACTATCAAGTGACATGTCAAGGTCCATACCATCAGTAACTTGAATTACTCCTACCATTGCCATCATGGCATGTGGAGTACATTCGTATATGTAGATGCCTGGAGTATCTAATGTAACTGAAATGTCTTGACTCATGCCACCATTCCAAGTTGTTGCTCCTGGAGGAGTAAATACTGATGCTGAATTGTGTGCCATATCTGTTGCTACAAAATTCACAGTATCTCCTACATTTACTGATAAAACAGCAGGCTCAAATATCATCATGCCTCCGTCTCCGTTGTTTAACATTCTTACATAGTGGTCTTCTGCAAAAGCAGGTACTGATAGTAAGAATAAACTCATTGTTAATAAAATATTTTTCATTTTTATACCTCGTCTACTAGTTTTTTAAATTCTTGGTATCCGCCAATCTTGTTGCCGTCTACTATAATCTGTGGGAAAGTTCTTGCACCTGGAAAAGTTTCCATTAATGCTTCTCTATCAAAATCTTCATCTAACATTTTAACTGTTAAATCATATTCTTTTTGTGTTGCTAAATTCTTTGCCATATCGCAGTATGGACATTGTGGTTTGCTATAAATTTCTACTATCATATTATTCCTTGTTTTTTGTAAGACGGAACCATAATGCATCGTCCTCATCTTCAAATGTTATTATCGCATATTTAGTATCACGAACAACATTAAAATGCCATCCATACTTTCCTTTTGCATTAGTATTTATATCGGATAGTAGGGTATGGGGTATGCCAATCTGGCTCCAGTCTTCGTCCTTGCCATCATAGAATCCTTGTTGCCAAACTAGTTCGTGTTCGAAATACTTATTGTATCCGCAATCTTCTCTCCATTCAATTTCGGTTGACTGACTCATGCCATTGGTCTGAGGAGTTCCACCCAATGCTTTATCAATCATTATCTTTGAATGTACCACCTGTAACTATCTGTTCGATGGGTTCATTCACACCTAGTTGTTCTATCTCTGTCACAACCTTATGTAAGAAGTGCAAATCAAATACTGTTTCGCCACGTTTTGTTTCTTTAGTTAATTCCTTAACTCTAGCCTTAAACTGCTCTAACGGCGAGTTTGGGTTTGGCATATTTGCATACATTACGATTTGCTGGCTTTACGTTTAATTTTATTTAATACTTTTAGTCTTAGTTTCAATTCTAATTTAGTCTTGAAAGGACCTTCATAACCATATGTTATAAGTGTATTGAGTTTTGGACAGTTGCCGTGTTTCCAACCTTTCTCAAAATTAATAGCATACCAACCTGCCGCATAGTAAACATTACTGTTTTCTGTTTTAGCAAACAATGGAATCTCTTCCATGTAGTCTTCATGATCCACATCAACTGGTACTGGATTAGGATAGTCAACACTATATCCTTTGATATAGAATGTTGCTGGTTGATTAATGTCTAAGTCTACCTCATTATCGAATACGAATTGATTCTTAAATGCTTCTTGAACTTCATTCTTGTTATCAAAAAGGATAGTCTCCGTTTTATCCAAGTATGTGTATTTGTCTTGGATTGTTTTGTGAAGTATACCTACACGTTTTTCGTTATCATTAACGATCCATGCATCTTCACTTATCTTTTGCAATTTTACTTGCTCTTTAAACTTAATCATCTTGTTCCTCCTCAGGTTTGATTAATACTCTAGTACTGGGGTCAGCACCAAATTCTCTTTGGTAAACTTTGTCACCAGCTCTTTCAAATATCCAACGTTTTTTTGTTGGCTTTTTAATCTCGTTCATCATCTTATCTATGTCTTTATCCAGCTCTGCCATTTAACATTCCACTATAAGTTTGGGCATTATCACTCATACGTTGTAAGTTCCACTTAGAACAGAACTTCATAAAGTGTATGCCTATGTTCTGCACAGGGTCATTGTGCTTACCTTCGTTCATACGTTGTACACATAGCTCTTTAACTTCATCTGGCTGTTCAGTTAAGTCAATTAGTATCCTATTACGTTCGTAGTCTGTACGAACTCTGTGTTCGTCTCCTTCATGGTCGACCCAACGTTGTAGCATAAAGTTATTATAGTTATAACCGCCTGTGTTTCTATCATCAAAGGCTTCTCTCATTCCTGTCTTGTTCTTAGTACCTTTTAGTCTTGCACCAGGGTAAGCCGCAAACACATTGTCTGAACTATCACCTCTAACACACTTCTCAAACAATACCCATTCAGGTTCTATTGGAGTCTTAGGCGCATTAGTTTTCTTATCAATAACTTCATTGCCTGACTTTAAGTCTTTCCAGCCTTCTAATGTAACTACTTGGTCAGTTGTACCGTTGTATTGCGTTACATTGGGTGCTAAGAGCTGATAGAAGTCACTGTCTGTACTTACTATGTAATGATTATCATCTGGATGTTGTTGTATCCATGTAGCAATCATATCATCTGCTTCTGCTGTTTCACATCTAACAACGGATACATTAGTCTTTTCAGCAAAGAACTGTACCATACTATCATATGCTTCAAAGTATAACTCATCATCTTCTTGTTCTCTAACACTTCTGCTGTCTGCTATAACTCTACGGTTTGCTTTGTAAGGAGTGTAAAAGTCTTTACGCCATGAACGACCTTCTAAACATAATACTATATGATTACCGTCGAACTCTCTCCAACACTTGTTAATGCTGTTAAACATTATGTGCATAGCCATACCAATCTTAGTATCGATGTCAGCACCTCTGCCTCCAACGTGTTTGGCTCTCATAAACATATTCAATCCATCAACAAGTAAATAATTCATTAGTGGTTTCTGCTCCCATCAAATACACATACAAAATATAGTCCCAAGTGTCCTGTGTTAAAAACCTTGTGGAACTCTCCGTCATTAATACAAACAACATCACCTTCTTCTACTGGAAATGTAATATCATCTATTTGCATTTCGCCTTTACCTTTAGAGAAGATGTAAACTTCTTCCTGTCCTTCGTGTTTGTGTCCATTAGTCTGTTGGTTTGCTCTTAAGAATGTACTGCTTAGTACTAACTTGTTACCAAATGCATTATCTTTTAGTTTATAAACATCATTATCTTTAATGATATCTCCACCAATATTATTCATTGTAACCTTTTGCATTCCTACTTCTCCCTATCTGCTATGCCGCCTTCCATAAACGTATCAAACGGACTATCTTCTGTCCATTGATTACTTTGTATTTTACGCTCTTTTGCCGCGTTTGTCAAGTCTCTCATTAGGTCAATATTCATTACTTTAAAACTACCTAATAAGTCTACTATCTCTTCATCTGACAATGACTTCACAAATTGTTCAATACTAGGAACCATATCCTCGTTTACGAACTTGGCTAGTTTTGCCTTTGCTACTGTATTATCTATGTTTGCCATTACTTTTCTGCGTCATTGACTGTGATTACATCATCTTGTACTTCTAATCCGTAGTCTTGATCCTCTATCTCTTGTAGTAAAACTGTTCTGCAAACATCATTGAACCATTTGTTTACAACAGATTCATCGCTTTCGCCTGTGTAACCTTTGTTCTGTAACATAGCAACAAACTCATCATTCCAGTCTAGTTCCATGTAACCTTGTTTAGGATCATCAACATTGACATCCATCTTTTTTACGTTTACCCAAGGCACTTTATTTATAGTAGCATCTCTTTTGTCTGCTTCATCTTGTGTTATTATGCCTTCGTCTAACTCTACTTTAGTTTCTGCTATTGCTTTTTCTTCATCAGTATTGCATTCAATTAGTGCCAATGCTTTCTTTAACTCGATACCATCAAGTTCATAGTTTGCCTGTGCAATCTGTCTTGCTTTACCTTTTGAAGTTAGACCTTTAGGGGTCATTGCAAATGGTATTAATTTATTTTTCATCTTTTTCTCCGTTTAATTCTTTTTGTTTTGAGTACCAATCATGAGAACAATAAGCATCACAAAATACATTTTTATAATCTGCTGTATGATATTTAATGTCCATAATTAATAACTTTCCACATGTACTACAAGTTTGCATTACCAGTGCCTCAAAACTCCGCTTATAATAAAGAAGCAGGTTATAAAGTTTACACCTACTACTATAGTTCTAATAACTGCAACCCTGTCTGCTTCTAAGGAATCTTCTGATGCCTTCTCTCCCAAACTCATTGCCCATAACTTCCAATAATAACTCATCTGTGTCTATACTCCATTGGCTGACATATTGTTAGTGGATGCCCGTGTTCTGTAAATTCTGTAGTACAATTTGCATACTGCCAGTAGAAACCATAGAGTGCTAATGCTACTACAGTTATCATTATTATTGCTACAATTCTTTCCATTACGTTCCCCACGCATTACCAAACAGACTTATATGAAGTCTTGGACTAAACTTATATCCTGTCTCCATACATGCTTCTGCTACATCTTTTTCTGTTAATTCTTGCTGTTCAAATGTTGCACCTTCTGGCATACAATAAATTGCATCTAGTTTCACACCTGCTTTCTTATATGCATCTACATACATATCAACTTCATCAAAGTCAATCTTATCTCTAACAACAAACTTATTATATAGATAACTGTTAGTTACGTTGTTCATACTAACTAATGCATCTGGCTTTAATGTATCTTCTAATGTTTCAGCACTAATAGATAGTTTAGGTGATGTACTCCAAGTTACATGTACATCTTTACCTTCGCTATTAAAGTATTCAGTCATATTATCTTCACAATGTTTACTACCATTAGTTTCAAATGTTACGTTAAATAACCCAAACTCTTTGTGTAGTCTATCAATAAGATCGGGCCAGACACGTTGCCACCCTAGTAGCGGTTCACCACCTGTAATCACCAAGTGTATGTCTTCGCCGTGCCGGCCCTGAAAGGTGCCATTGGGTAGTAGCGATATGATGTGATTAATCACTTCACTTACTGACTTAGTCATCTGTAAGTGTTTATACTTCGCCGCCCAACTGGCACTACTGTCACACCCAATAGGGGTGACAGGTAAATCTTCAATGCTTTTATAAGCATCGGGATGATCCTTGTCTGCACGTTCATCAGTTAGGTAAGGCATACTTTCCTTTGCTATGATGTCTCCACGTGGCTGTCCAAATCCTGCACATTCAAAGTTACAACCAAAAGTCCTTAAGAATATACTTGGCACACCTACCCAACGTCCTTCTCCTTGTACAGAGTAGAATGCTTCGGAGTACCTTAACTTAGGTTCCTTCTTAACTTTGCTGTTATATGTTTTTGCTTCAATCATTATTTCTTCTTTGTATGTATTCATCGTAGTCTAAGTCTTTCTTAGTACGTTCAATGTCTGTAAGTATATCAGGTACTGCTCTATGCAATGCCTCATTAACTAATACATGTAATTCTGAATCAAAATCTTTTCCTTCTTCAACGGATACTACGTTGTCTAAACAACATATTCTTAATCCTTGATTCATTAGTTTAGCAAAGTTACTTTCCTGTGGGTAATAATAATGTCCACTTGCTACTAACTTAATATAAACTACTTGGTGTAGGTTGGTTACTTCGATAACAGTATCTTGTGCACCTTTCCCTACGTTAACCAATTGCAATATCTTATCTGTATCTGCCATTGGAATATTTGTGTTGTCTGAATAAAAATGTATTGCTTCGTAGATATCTTCGTGTGTAAGTTTAGGGTATACTCTAGTTAATGCATCTAGTGTTTTACCTTTACCAATTGCTGAACATATAGTGTCCACTGGAACTAATCCATTTGTTGTTACAAAACCTGATTGTCTACGTTCTATCATTATAAACCTTTACCACCAGCAAACGATTGCTGTAATTTAATATTATCCATAAATTCTTGTTGTACTTTGCCTTCTTCTTTAAAAGCACCTTCTAATACAGTTGTCTGTGTAAGACTACTATGTGCTAACACACCTCTATTCTCTACGCAACCATGTGTGGCTTGTATATAAACTCCAACATCATTACTGCCTGTTGCTTTCTTAATCTCTCTAGCAATATCATTACATAGTTCTTCTTGTAATGTTCCTCTCCTAGCACACCATTGTGCTATTCTAGTGTATTTAGACAAACCAATCAATTTATCAGCGGCTATGATACCTATGTATGCTACACCTTTAACTGTCTGGTGATGATGAGAACACATACTAATAAGTTCACTACGGATAACAATCATACCTTTGTAACCGTCTGTAACTTCATTAGGGAAAGCAGTTGCATTAGGTATTTCTTCATACCTACCGCCCATTAGTTCATTGATATACATCTTAGCAAGACGTCTACCAGTTTGATTACTGTTAGGATCATTCTCTCTATCAATAACTAAGCCATCCAATACGGATTCAAATCTAGGAACAAGTTCTTCTATGAGTGCTTCTCTATCTCCTTCTTCCATAAAGTCAGAGATATTATCTCCTGCCCAAAACCTTTTGTCGGCTTCTTTTAATTTGTTTCGTATTTTATTGCTTGTACTCTGTCCCATTTATCCTATTCCTCCTGGCCAATCATCTAAGTAATGTTTGGTTGTTTTTTGTATAATTCCTTTGTTCCAATTTTCAGCAGTATCATTTGCATAATGTATGCTTTTACCTGGTAACTCTCTTGTTTCAATGAGAACATTATCTTCATACATCTCAACTGCCCAGCAAGTAGTCTGTTGTACTCTTGAGCTTCTTGTAGTTGTACCTTTAATCTTGTTCTTCATTGTGTTAAAATCTCTATCTATGTCTTCAAATAATTCCATTTGAATCACGTCCACCACTCCTCATACGGAAATACTATCCATTGTTGTTCTTCTACTTCATCAAGTTCTTTAGCAGTAAATAATACTTGACCAAAATCACTTGATAACTTATCAAATAATGTAACATATTTTAAGCCTTCTTGCAAGAAAAATATTGACTGATTCGTATCTTTTTCTAAGCCTAAGGCAACACTATGAATACCTGTAAGTGTTTTACCTGTATCATTAATGTCATCTATAATAACAATATTCTTACCTATGTATTTAGACAAAAGTTGTTCTAAGTGTCTAGAATCTTCGACTGCTCCATCTCTTGTTTGCCATTCAAAGCCATGGAATGGAACTTCAAAGTAATGACTTAGCATTACTCCAGGGGGAAATCCGCCTCTGCCTGGTGCTAGTATTACGTCTGGCTTATAGTTTTCAACTGCCATTTGTTGTGTGATGTTTGATAACATGCTTTCAACATCTGACCATGTGTAAAATACTTTGCTCATAGGTTTATTATACCGGTTTTTCTGGTAAATGTCAAGTAATATTTCATTTATTTCTCCTACTAATTAACTGGCTGGTAAAACAATCAAGACAGCAAATAAGATTAAGCCTATCCATATTAAGGCTTTTCCCCATTTCTCGTTCATAACTACCTCTTCTTAATTTTAGTCTTTTGCCACTTGATTTCATCTTCAACTATTTGTTGAATAGAGTTGGTTGGCTCCCAACCTAATATTGCTTTCGCGGATTCAATATCAGCATGAGTCTGTATCATATCACCTGCTCTAGCATCTGTATATTCTACAATCATATGTGTACTTAGAGTCTGTTCTACTACACCTACCAACTCTTTCATACTAACTGGATTATTGTTACCAACGTTTATTGTTAAGTTTTCATGACAATCAAACATATAGTATGCTGTTGATAGAAACGCTCTTGCAACGTCATTGACGTGCGTATAATCTCTAACGCAAGTTCCATCTGGTGTGTTGTAATCCTCTCCATTAATCACAAACTTCTCATCGTTAAGTGCCGCCTGTGTTAAGATTGGTAATACATGTACTAACGGATCTTTTTGATATCCAAACTTTCCTGCATTACTTCCTGCTACATTAAATAATCTAAGGTTAGCATAATTAAAACCATATACGTTTGCATAGTCTATGATAATGTTCTCTGCCATTTGTTTTGTTCTACCATATGGATTAACAGGCCCACAAGGATCTGTTTCTTTAAAAGAACCATCTTCATTTATACTTGTACCATACACACTAGAACTACTAGCATATATAAAGTTAGGAACACCAGCACCAACACAGGTATTTAACAAACTAATAGTTTGATATACATTGTCTGTGTAAGTAGGCATAGGGTCAACTACACTCTTAGGTACACTATTGTCTGCCGCAATATGAATAACTGCATGAGGTTTAATTAATTCTATTATACCTTTTACTTGCTTGTTATCTATCTCGAAAGGATATTGTGTAACTCCAGGTATCTCACGTTTCTTTCTATCAATGTTAATGACATTAAAGCCACTATCCACAAATAGTTTACATACGTTAGAGCCTATAAAGCCACTACCGCCAGTTATTACAACTGCCTTCTCTTGATTATTATCCATTTTGGTTACCTCTTATTACTTCATAAAGGGCATTGCCACTAAAGAAGTTGTGTGTTAGACTTGCCGCTTGTAAGTCAATCTTACTTTTGTCGTTCTCTCCTAACACTTTTTTAATGTGTGCCATTACTAAATCTTTATTCATTTTATAACTTTCAAAGTCTTCTGTCCATTCACTTGGATATAAAAACTCTCCTGTGAACATCTCCGAATAAGATAATCTATCAGGAACCATTGGGTTAGCACCTACCAATGCTCCTTCATAACAACTAATGCCTAGTGTTTCTTGCGTGTTTGCACTAAAGACAATTTTTGCTCTGCCTAACAAAGTATGGTATTCATCTTTTGTCAGTGTTTGTTCCTGACATACAATCCATTCATACTCTGGCATACTTTCTGCCAAGTCTTTGAATATATCTAATTGTTTCTCAGGAGCCAATCTGTGTGGGAATAAGATAATGTTTTCTTTGAATGCACTATCATACTCTTTTAATTCGTCTTGTAAATACTCCATGGGCCAACCTACTATAGCCGCCTTGCCTGAATTCAATAACTCAAACTTCTCATACCCAAACTCTCTACAGAACATGTCTATATGAAAGTCAGTGGCAAAGAAGTTATGGTCAAAGACCTCAAACATACTGCGTTCAGCATGTCTTACCCAGGGAGCATCTCCAATTAATCTACCAAGAAAGTCTGCTGGATCATACGAGCCGGCATGCCATAAGCCGCCAACTTGTATTTTAACACCCAACAGTTCTGCCATGTATTTAAGTTGTATCACAGTAGGATTCCATGCGTCTGTGTAAAGGAAGTAATCGCCATCACTAACTTTACCTTCTGCAAACAACTTACTAATAGTTTTTAGTTGCTCAGACTTCCAGTAGTTTGTACCACTAAAGTTTAAGAATGCTCCGGGAGTTGTATCCGTTGGAGCATCACTAGGACCTTGTATTACTTCGACTTCCAGTCCAGCAGTTTGCATTTGCTCAGGCAAATACTTCTTCCACTGAGCAGTATATCTTGTTTCAACTGGTTCTAATTCAACTAAAAATATTTTCATAATTACATTGCGTTCTTTTTGTCTTGGATTTCTGCACGTCTGGATTTAGCCAGTTTACCTAATTCGCCTAATGCCTTACGAGCTCTAGTCGCCGCCGCTTTCACGCCGTTGTCTTCGAACTTAGCACTTTCTTCTAGGTAGGCTTCCATCTGTGCCTTTATTTGTAAATGTATTTCACTACTCATTACTTTCTCCTTTATATATAAAGTTTACTAACATCCTGCATTCTCATCAGATTCGCTAACATAACTGCCAACTGGTCTACTGTGAATCGGAAAGTCAATTTCGCAACCGTTTTCATTATCTTCGGCTACACTAATTCTAACATGTCTGCCAGAATATTTGTTATTGATTTCAGAATATAATTGTTCTGCTATCATTTCACAACTTTTATTATTCAGTTCAAGGACGGAATCTTGATTATATAATCTTTGCATCCATCGTTTGAACTGTATAAATTCTATGTCTCGGTCATCATGAAACACCTCGATCCATACTTTAAAATGGAATATGTGTCTATGTTTGTATCCTAAGAAACTTACATCATCCCAGTCACCTGTTGCGGTATCTGGATTAGTGTCTGCTCCTGGATAAAAATGTACGCCTTCCTGTTGAAAGGTTACCCAAATTAAACTCATGTTCGGTGTGCTCATGTATTTCCCTTAAACAATATTTGTTGCTTGTGGTCCTTTCGGGCCTTCTTCGATATCAAACGTCACTTTCTGATTTTCTTCAAGTGATGCATATCCATCTGTTTTAATTGCACTAAAGTGTGCGAACACATCTTTACCGCCGTCTTCGGGTGTAATAAATCCAAAACCTTTAGATGTATTAAACCATTTTACTGTTCCTGTTGCCATTCTATCTTCCTATATTATGAAGGGTATTTCCTTCGTTACTTCCAAAGGGTAATTCCTTCAAAATTCTTTTTACTTGAATCATCAAGTGTTGTCTCCATCTCGATAAGTTATTCTTTGCTTATCGAACTTGCCTTTACCTAAGTCTGGGTTTCTGCCCTTCTCCCAAGGTAGAGGAATTGTTTTGTTTGCTTTACGTTCTGCTATAATATGACTGGTCATATATGCAAAGAAGCCTGAGCCAATAACTAACAGTATACCTATAACAGTATTAGTCATCGTAATATTCTCCATCTGATATTGCTACTAACTTATCTTTGAACTCATTAATCAGCTCTACCATATCGGATATCTCTGACATGTCTTCTCTTGTATCTATTTCAACTTCTATTTTTATCTTCATGTTATACTATATTATACTCTTTTAATGTTAATGTCAACCATTATTTTTGGTAAATCACTCTACTACTTCGTCTCCCACATACGCCGACCAATCTGTATATGCAGTTCGGTTTCTTAGGTTATGCATTTGATGACACCAAACACCACCATTGGGTCCTTTGAATGCCTTATCATCTATCTTTAATGTTGCATTGTAATTAAACTGATTAACATATGGCATAGGCACACTAATCATTGATACAAACTTATTGTATTCGTCCCAGCCCATTTCTAATACTAGTTCGCAATATTTGGCATTGAAGTCTACAGTTATCCAAACATCTGCTTTAAGTAACTCTTGTACTATGTAGTCCCAGTCTTTCCAATCACCACTTGTTTCTGGATTGAATGTGTAACCACAGCCTAAATAAACGTGTTCTATTTTATGTTCTAGCATACGTTGTAGTATCTCTTTAGGATTTTGTTGCCCTACTACAAACAATGTTTTCATACCAAACAGTGGAGTACGTTCTACTTCTACACCTATAAAATATTTTGGATCTTCTCCAAAGTTTTCTCTATTTTCTACTGTCATACTATATAATCCTCACGTTCTTTCTTTGCTGTTCGTTTAACACCAGACTTGCTTGTATACTCATCTGTAATACCTTTTGTTCCTGCAGGAAGTCCTGTTATTAATACATATATAATCATGCCTAACATAATTAATATACCAATTATAAATAAAATAAAATCCATTGTTATTAACTCATCCATACTAAGTAAGTTCTCCCTTTGTCTGTGCCATTCAATTTGTTATCAAAGGCTGTTTTGGCATTGTCTCTATTGTATGGTTTGCACCACATGTCAGAAACATTTAAACTGCCACTCTTAATACATTCCCTAGCATATCTCATTGACTCTATGAATGTTTTGTCTCTTGGACTAGGAAATTTAATAGTAATATTGTTCCAAAGATACTTACTAAAATCTATCTTGTCTACTTTCTTTTCTGCCGCACATACATAGATGCCGTTCTCATTTACATAATTGCCTGTCATGTATTGTGGCTTACTACTGTAATCTATGAAAGCATCAAAGCCTTCTGTGCCTTTTCCTGTAGGCATTTCTAAATGAAATCCTGTGTGTTCCATCAAAGTAACATCTTCGTTACTCCAATACTCAGGATAGGCTTTTCCGTATACAGTAAAGTTTGTATATCCTTTACGTTTTAATGCATAGTGTGTAACTCTTGCTAGAAATCCTGTGCCTATAATTGCTATGCTTTGATTCTTATTTTGATTGTCTGCATTGTAAACTGCATTAGCAACATTGATACCACATGCAACTGGTTCTAATATATACTTAGGGTCTGCTTTGTTTGGTACTTTAACAAAAGTACCTTGTTTGGCATTGTAGTAATCTGCAAAGCCTGGCTCTCCCCTAGTAGCAACCATGTCGCCTTCTTTAATACCTATGTTTGCATTAACTATGCTACCAACCTTAGTAACCAAACCTAATCCTTCATGCCCTTGTATCTCTTGTGGTAGTGTAGGAAAGTCTCCATTATACATAGCAACATCACTACTACATACTCCAGTGAATACTGCTTTAACTTCTATCTCATCTTTAGCAGGCTCAGGCTTATCCCATATAGTTTCTAGTAAGTCATTGTTGCCTGTTGTGTATAACAATTTAACCTTCATGATAGACCTCTAACTGCTTATGTATCCACGTATCAAAATATCTGTGCATATTATAATCTTCTGTCATTGCTTTATGAATCATCTCACCGTATGCATAGTCTGGACATAATCCAAAGTGCCAAATGTATTCACTATCTGCTGTAATAACTTTAATACTTTGGTCATCGTATCCTGCCTTCCAACTTGCTCTAAGTGTAATTGGAGTAACTCCATTCATTACCCAACTCTCTTCTGCAAAGTCGCAAACATTATACACACCATCTATATCAATCTCACCATAATCACTTCCACCATCCATTAAGTCTGATAGTTGCCATTGTTGTGCCATACTGTAACCATTACGTTCTAAACTATCTAATGGAGTTATGTTTATAAGTTGTGTATATAAGTGTGGGAATAAGTCTAGTGCAACTCCTCCCCATGCAGTCTTTTTGTTAGTACTCCAACCGCCTGGGTTAGGTACTCTGTTTTTGTTTAACCAATTAATCTCAATACGCAAAGGTTTCTCACTTGAATCTTTCCATTGATTAATTGCTCCTAAGTTATTTCTATACATATTGTTCTTACACATAATAAACTTAGTCTTTGGATTCTCATCACATAAAGCATTCCACATATCAGCACTAGGTAATCCAGGCTTCTCTACTAAAACTACTTTACATTTCGATGCTAGTTGTAATGCTACTCCCTCATGAGAATAGTTTGGTGTACAAATAACACCAATTTCAAACTTACCTTTAGCATCCATAGGGTTCTGATAGTCTGCTGTAGCGTCATATAAGTCGCATGTAGTTACATCAAACCCTTGGGCTTGTAGTTGTGGCAAGTAAACGTTCTTACCTATTCCTCCTGTACCTACTAGTATTGCTTTCATCTTATAGTTTTCCAATCCCTTTGTATGGGTTCCTTAAAGTTACACCAGTTACAAGGCTCACCCTTTGCAGTATGGGTTGGTCCAGCTTCTTTGCAAACATGGAACCACATCTTGTCTTCGTGTCGTAATTCATATTCTAGTTCTTCTCTTTTAAAATCTCGGTTCATCATCACTTATCAACTTAACTTCGAATGTATCTTCTTCACTATCATGTTCTACTACAAAGGGAGGTACTGCACCCTCCTTCTCTAATAGTTCTAGTCCTTGTGTAAATGTTCTAAACTCGTCCCTGGTCATTTTCATTACAGTTCCTCAATTAAATTATCTAGTGCTTTTTCTTGTATCTCTCCAAACTCGCCTTCAACTTGCTGTTCGACTTCCTCATCAAAGAACATACTAGCCGCACTATTTTTAAATGCACTATCATGATCCTTGTGTTTGTTATTACTAACATCATCTAAGAATGGTCTGGCATCTTCTAACATTTTATAAGGGTCAGCACTTGTAAATAGTTCTTTAACAAATGTATCAAACATTAACATATTCCTAGGAGTATACAAACTCTCTTGGTTAAGTTTCTTACCTTTCTTCTGCCAGTTTCTCCAATCCAATTGATAGTTCTCACATTCCATTGTTGCTAAACTGTTTGCTTCTTGTACTGCTCTAATATGCATATACACATTATGAGACATCAGTAAACCATATGTAAAACTATCCCATGATGTTTTACCTTCCTTGTGTATTTTGTTTAACATACCAGGAGCATACCAATTAACATCACCAGTTGTAAGTCTACTACCAATCTCACTCTCCCAAGGGAAAGGATTTTCAGATATGTTGCCTGGACTAAAGTGACTGAATGCTTTGTTATCAAAACACTTCTCCATGATGTAACTCATTTGTTCTGATGTAATTTTATTTCTAGTATACACCAATCCGTTTGCACTACTAATGTATGGACTAGCACAATCAAAACTAACTGTGATGTTTGGATTAATGTGTTCTCTTATTTGTCTTTGTATGCTTGTA
>TARA_R110001592_G_C13191613_1_pt1 | contig 22858 bp, 25 predicted proteins | sample TARA_R110001592 | Tara Oceans TARA_R110001592 (sample SAMEA4398387) | marine metagenome | biome: Polar Biome; feature: [SRF] surface water layer (ENVO:00010504); material: water (ENVO:00002006), including particulate matter (ENVO:01000060) such as... | depth 5 m | reverse complement strand
CAACTGAGCTAAGTCGGCACGTCATCAAGTGGGTGCGGATATTAGAGCAACATTTACCATCGTGCAATAGGCAATTATTAAAAAAATCTATTTTTTGTGTTGTTTGCTTAAAATTACAGCTAAATTACCCTTTAATTGACGGATTGAGTGTTTTTTCAACATATAAATAAGCTCAGATTAGGCAACTAAATATTCGAGTAAACCAAATAAAACTAAATTTTCATGAAAATAGAGATGGTTAGCTGTATTTTTTTTCACAAAACCTTGCCCGCCCCCTGTGATGATCAATGAATATTCATTACTTATTGTCGCTATTTGCTGTTCCGCTGCATAAATAAATCCCTGTACCCCGGCAACACATCCCATATTGACGCAATCAACAGTCTGTTTACCGAGCAATAATTCGTCGGGGAACACATCATTAGCAAACACTAATTCAGTATTTTTTATCAAACTGTCACGCATTAAACTAAACCCAGGGCTTATCCACCCACCTAAATGGTTAAAACCGGAAACCAAATCGCATGTATTAGCCGTCCCTAAATCGATTACCGCATAGGTGTCAGTTCGACTTAAACGCCGCCCAGCTAGAATAGCGAGCCAACGATCAACACCTAAAGTGGCATAGTTTTCATAAGCGCATTGCATACCAAACGCACGGGCTTGTGTTTTCACTAAGGTTAACGGGACATTCAGTTCTTTGCATAAGCAGGCAAGCTGTGCAACCTGCGCTCCTTGCCCCACCGCGGCCACAATCACACGGTGACATTGTCTAATCGTATCTTTTAAGGTCACTATGCTATTACTACTAGATATCACTAATGGCTGGTTAAATACGGGGTCGCTTTCCTTAACGGTCATGCTCTTTATATAGCTGTTACCCACATCCAATAATAAAACCTTAGTTTGCTCTGACACTGATTTCTCCACCGTTGTATGCATGAACACCATTTTCTTGTTGCAGCAGGAGCGCACCAGTAGCATCTATCCCTTTACAAATACCCTGCACGGTTCTATTGCCAATAATAAGAGTAATGGGTTTATCACGAAAAACGTTTCGCTCACGCCAGGTATCCAAAAACGAGGCAAGCCCAGATTGACTAAAAACGTCTGCACAGTGCGTCAACTCGTCCAGCAACAAAGCGCTGATCCGATTGCGGTCAAACCCATCTGGGTTTAACGTCGTTAAATCAATCCAAGGCTGGTCGATTTGCTCACTGCCTAAATCAAGCGCCATATTTAGCCCTACACCTATAATGCAGTCACAGGCGCTGCCCATTTGTCCCTCGACTTCAATTAAGACGCCAGCTAATTTTTTGCCTCTCGCATAAATATCATTTGGCCATTTAAGCTCTATACCTTGGTAGCCAGCTTTCTCTAGGGCCTGAGTAATGGCAACACCAACTGCAAGGCTCAAACCACCAATAGATTGATAGCCCCCAGCAAATTGCCAGAACTGCGACAAGTATAGACTCGCACCATAAGGAGAGACCCACGTTCGCCCGCGCCGTCCTCGACCTGCAGTTTGTGCTTCAGCGAGACATACATCGCCGTTAGCTAAAGTACTGATACGGTCTTTGAGATACTGATTAGTCGAGTCGATAACATTCAGTAACTTAAGTTGCTTGGTATCAAAGCGTTGGCAATGCAAGGCGATCGCTTCACCATCAAGCAGTTGAATAGGCTCCGCCAGTCGATAACCCTTTCCTGTGACACTGAATACATTGAGGCCCAGTTCACCCAGCGCCTTAATATATTTAGAGACTGCCGCCCGTGAGATCCCTAGTTGTTCCCCTAGAGCTTCTCCAGAACAAAACTGACCGTTCGCCAAAGCATGAACAATATGATTACGAATGGTATCGGTTTGTTTGTTTGTGCCGTGTTTCATAGTAAAACCTTGCCCTTGGCGCCAATGAGTTGCACTTCGTGCTCCAGATCAATGTTGAACTGATCGGCAACGGCTTGTTTTATACGCCGTGCCAATATCAAAAGTTGCTGCCCAGTGCCTCGCCCCAGATTGGTCAGCACCAGTGCTTGCTGAGGGTGACAACGGATATCCCCTTCTTGTTGCCCTTTGAAGCCGAGCTGGTCAATTAACCAAGCGGCAGGCACTTTTACCTGTCCTGCGTCAGTTGCATAATGAGGGACGGTTGGCCAATCTTTTTGCAGCAGGCTAAATGCCTGAAACGTTAATACTGGATTTTTGAAAAAGCTGCCTGCGTTACCCAACACCTTTGGATCGGGTAATTTTGCCTGTCTCACCGCAACCACTTTATCAAATATTTGCTTAGCACTAGGATTACGAAGTGCTGCTAGCTCCCCATAGGTCAATACCGGTTGCCAGTGCTTGGCAAGGGAAAATGTCACACTGACGATCATTGCTCTTTGCCACAAAGCATGCTTGAAAACACTGTCCCGATAGGCAAATTCGCAGTTCTTCCCATCAATGCTATGCAGTTTATTATCGGCATAATCGATATATTGCACAGACTGAATAAATCCTCCGACTTCAACGCCATACGCGCCAATATTTTGAATTGGCGCAGCGCCGACAGTGCCGGGAATAAGGGCAAGATTTTCAAAGCCTTTTATATCGTGCTGCAGACACCAAACAACAAGTTCATGCCAGCTTTCACCAGCGGCCACTTCAAGGGTGTGACAAAAGTCATCATCATGTAACTCAATCCCCTTTAGTGCCATCTTAATCACCGTGCCTTGGTAATCTTCGATAAAGGCGGTATTGCTGCCCTGCCCCAATAAATAAAAGGGATGTTTATTATTGTGCGCGATGAAGTCATGGGCGGCGTGAATGCTGTCGATATTGAGCACATTTTTACTGCTCGCGGGCAGAGCAAAGGTGTGTAAGTGTTGCAGAGATTTCAATAGATCAACCCATTGGCAATTTTGCGCTATTCTAGCCAAGGGAGGAATGAAAACAAAGACGAGATTACAATTTTCAGCCGAAGAACCACTCAAACCAAATGCACACTTTATCCAGCCTGGTCGTTGACTCGATTAAACACTAAGAATAAGTAACTCAGTTTTTTGAGTACGCAGTAAGGCAAGTATATATGTGCAGCAACAATAAAGCCGCCTACTTGAGGCGGCTAAATAGCATTAATTTACTATAGGTTGGGAGTTTTCTGTTATTTTTAACGTAGGCTGCCCATCGATTGCTTTAACCGCTGCAGCTAGCGCGACAAGCAAGGTATCGCTTTCAAAGTCCGCGAGGGTACTGCCGTTAATGGCAATGAGCACTTCTTTGACTTCTTCATTCATACCGCAGATATATAATAACTTACCTGCTGCACGTGTATCAGAAGCGATGGTATCAACAGCCATAGCTGCGGATACATCCATTGCTGGTACACGAGAAAAATCAAGAATGAGCACTTCTGAACCAGGCTCAACCTGTTGACGCACGTGGTGCCCTAAATCAGCAGCCGCTCCGAAACTCAATGGACCAGAGAAGTTAAATACGTTTACTTTACCGTGACCCTGTTCAAGTAATGCTTGCTCTTGGGGATCATTAGACATTTGCGGGATAGCACGCAGTTGCTCAATTTGGATCTGTGCGATTTGACGTACATAAGCTAAGGCAGCCAAAACGACACCCACACCAACAGCCGTTATCAAGTCGACAAAGACGGTCAAACCAAGGACGAGTACCATCAAAGCGAAGTCCCAACGAGGGCCATTGTGCGCGCGCTTAATGTAACGCCAATCGATAATGTCTAATCCTACTTTAACCAAAATACCCGCCAATACAGCGTGTGGAATATTTGCAGCGAGTGGGCTCAAACCTAATACAACCGCTAGCAGCACCAAAGCGTGGATCATTCCGGACAGTCGAGTTTTACCGCCTGAGCGAATATTAACGACTGTACGCATGGTTGCACCAGCACCAGCGATACCGCCAAACAAACCAGCAACTGTGTTACCTATACCTTGGCCAATTAGTTCTTTATTACTTTCATGGCGCGTTCTGGTCATGTTGTCAGCAACAAGCGAGGTCAACAGGCTATCAATTGCACCTAACACCGCAAGAATAAATGCCGCTTCTAATACAAGCCAAAAATGGCTCTGTTCAAACACAGGTAGATGCAAGCTAGGAAGACCACTTGGTATGGCACCAAGAACAGGCACACTAGCGACAGCGAAACTAACAAGCGTACCAATGATCAACGCAGCAAGTGCGCTAGGCATGTACTTACCTAATTTTGCAGGCCAGTAATAGGCGATAGCCAACGTAAGGCCACCCAGCGCAAGCGTGACAAAATTGATATTAGCAATAGCGTGGGGCAAATATGACAAGGCACCTAAGGTTCCGCCAGGAGGCTCATGTCCAAGTAATCGACCGAACTGTAAAATAATAATGATTGCGCCAATCCCGGTCATGAAACCAGAGATTACAGGGTAAGGTACCAAGCGAATATATTGACCTACGCCAAGCACGCCGAATATGACTTGTAAAATACCAGCCAAAATAACGGCGGTAAATATAAGCTCAACATTGCCAGACAAACTTGCAAACAAGCCGGCAAGTACAACGATCATCGGCCCTGTGGGGCCAGAAATTTGTGAAGGGGTACCACCAAATAAAGCGGCAAAAAAGCCCACTGCAATAGCACCATACAAGCCAGCTAATGGACCTAATCCAGAAGCAACGCCGAGTGCCAATGCCAGTGGCAAGGCAACAATGCCGGCAGTAATACCGCCGGTTACATCACCTCGTAAATTTGAAAAATCAATTTTCATTTAATTCAATATCCTGGGGGTTGTTATAGGCCAACGGCCGTTTTGAATGCGGTATCGCTGGTGTAACACTCTTCCATCGGCTTGAAGCTTTCACTTGCAGCGTCGTAACAAAGAACCTCACCTGTCTCGATATTGTAAACCCAACCATGGATTTGCACTTCTTTACAGGCTAAACGGCCTGCAACAGAGGGATGCGTTTTAAGATGTTGTATTTGAAGTAAAACATTTTCCTTGGTGACTTCTTCAAGGTGCTCACTACCTACGCTGCCATGCTTATGCTTAACCACTTCAGTTGCTCCTCGGCAATGGCCTAGCCACTCTTTTACGTGAGGCAGTTCATCTAGCGCTTCAGGCGCTAATGCCCCTTTCATTGCGCCGCAGTCGGTATGACCACAAATAACAATATGCTCAACACCTAAGGCCGCCACAGCAAATTCAATAGACGCTGTCATACCACCCGTTTGATTACTGTGAGGGGGAACAACATTACCTGCATTTCGGCATATAAATAAATCGCCGGGGCCCGTTTGTGTGACCATATTTGGGTCAATGCGTGAATCAGAGCACGTAATGAATAACACTTCTGGATTTTGACTCGTCGCTAGCTTTTTGAAGACTTCTTTATTTTTTGGAAAAACATCTCGTTGAAACTTTGCTACACCTGAGATCACATGATCCATGACACACTCCTAATGTTAAAAACGGTAAAAACCGTTACCACAATAAACTGATACCTATGTTGCCTGATAGCTTTATAGAAAAATACACCGGTTCGTGATAGCATCTAACTATCAGAGACACATTTAGACACCTAACCATGCCGCAGTTACAACCTCAACCATCGTTAAAACAGTTAAAATATTTTGTTGCAGTTGCCCACACACTCAATTTCAGACGGGCGTCTTATCAGCTGCATATCAGTCAACCAACATTGACGAATCAAATCATTAAACTTGAGGAAGGACTGGGGCTGAAGCTGTTCGAGCGAACACGTAACGGCACTATGCTCTCCCCCGATGGCAGAGAACTATTAAAGCATGCCGAGCAACTCCTACAAACGATGACAGAGTTTCAAAGTGTTGCCAGAGAGTTAGCGCAAGGCCCTAAAACCACCTTCAAATTAGGTATCCCTCCCACACTTGGCCCTTACCTACTGCCCTTTGTATTACCCCAATTGCACCAGCTTTACGATAAGTTGAAGTTCTATGTACGCGAGTCTGCCCCTAGTGAGTTGCATACGGGTCTATACAAGGGTGACTACGACTTGATAATTTCGCCGTTGGCAGGTCTACCCAACGACTTCGTAGTTGAGCCACTCTTTACTGAACCGTTGAAATTAGTACTTTCTAGCGAGCACCCAATGAGTAAAGACTTACTGATAGAGCCTAAGCACCTAAAAGGCCAAAGGATCCTAACACTCGAAGACAAGCACCATTTTCATCATCAAGTACTGGATATTTGCAACGAATTAGGCGCAGAATTACAGCGGGATTACGAAGGAACTAGCTTAGATACCTTAAGGCAAATGGTGGTTATGGGCATGGGTGCGGCTTTTCTACCTGGCTTATATGTGCACTCAGAAATGCACGTGCCTGAGTCTCTTCATGTCTGTGAAATTAAAAATAAACCCATTTTGCGTCAACACGCCCTCGCGTGGCGAAATACGTCACCCTCAAGAGTATTTTTTCGAGAGCTAGCCGATCGTTTCAGAAGGATTATAAAGGCACGCTTGAGTCATGTAGTAGAGGTCAGCACACCTTAGTTGCAGCGCACACCTTCTTTGCTGGGCAGTGTTTCAACCCGTTAAGATTGAACCACGACAATACGAGAAAATTGTTCGTCTGTGAGATCTGTTTGTTGCCAAGTGTCTTTATGCAACACGGTCCAAATCAGCACATCCGACAGCACAGTCGATACCTGCTCTTCACTAGAAAGCGCCTTGAAATACGCCTCTTTTGCACTCCATGTCCGATAAAAAAACCACACATCAGCAGGCGTGCCAAGGCTAGTAAGCTCGTCAGGGTGCATAAACTGTTGGGCTAATTCACATAGGTTCTTTCTAGGCTTAATGACTTCTAGATCAATCCCAATTGCTCTATCTGCCAACACAAAATTAATCTCGCTGTCACTATGGGACAAGCTATAAAAAACGGGGCTGGGTAGATTGGTAATGCTAGGCAGTGCATTATCACGCTCGGTAATTTCCCAGTCATTAAGAGGGAGCGCAAAAATCTGCGTTAGGGCCTGGCGGATGACCGCTCTGCTGAGCAAGTACTCTCGCCTTCTTCTAGGATTAGAGATACGTCTGAGGCGCTTTACTTCTGAATCACTCAAAAAAGGGAGCACCGTTGACTCCATCTCCAAGGATTCATTTCCAACTTTCATTTGCCAAAGTTGGAAATGCGTAAAGCAACGATATTTAATCGGCAAGCGTGACCACTTCACCCATAAGCGCAACACCTGCGATGAAAGTGCCCGTATGGCACTCGTATTGGGTATCGCTGACAACAGTATTTTTCTTATAGTAGCTCGCGATATTGATCACCGCATTACCACCTTCTTTTCGGGCACGCTCTTGTAAGGTTAATAACGCTGATAGCAGCACCCACTCACAAGCTTCAATGTCCGTTTTATTAAACGCGTTAGTCTTTTTGTTGGTAGGAAAACTACCTAAACGTTTCACCACATTACCATGGCTTTGCTCACCAAAATAAAGCGCAATATTTGGGTCTAAACGATTTTTATAGACATCAGACTGCATGGCGTCTTCAATCGGAGACATATGCGTCACATCTTTTGCCACGCTCGGTAGGGCAAAAAATAATAGTCCTACACCTGCCATGACTGCTGTTAATTTCATTGTTTTCACTACTCCTTTTTAAGTCCAATCGGTTGATTACTCCATGCACTATGCCCATATTTAAAGGCGTGCGACAGCAGAATAAATACAAAAAAATTATCCGTCAACCGTTTAGTATTGATAATAATTTCTACCTTTATTGCAATAATAAGTCAGTGACGTAAAATGCAGACGCATTTTAATATTAAGCGGTTATTATCGTAGCGGAGTTGTTTTGGTAGCATTCAAGTTGGAGGCATGGACTGCAGTAGCACCGTCTCTTGAAAGCAAATCTGATTGGCAGGACTGGATTTCGGATTCATTTTCGATGAAAGACAGCACGCTCAACGTAGACCTTAAGCACATTCCCATGATGTTGCGCCGACGATTCAATGCGTTAGGTAAGTCTGCTATGGGGGCCATCGGCCTGCTCAACTTAGACAATCAGAATATCCCCTGCGTTTTTGCGTCGCAACATGGCGACACACATTTAACACTGTCATTACTCGAAGGGATCGGCAGACAAGACGACATGTCGCCAACAGGTTTTAGCCTAGCAGTACACAATGCAATCAGTGGTTTATATACCATAGCAACGAAGAATGAATCTGCCGTCACCGCAATATCTGCGATGCGAGGCCATATTGCCAGTGCATTGTTTGAAACTCTGAGTCAATTGCAAACGTCTGAGCGGGTGTTATGCGTTATTTATGATTCCCAATTACCTGAGCTTTACCGTCCGTATAGCCAATCAACTGATTTCCCTTACGCAATTGCAATAGTATTTAGCCGAGAACGCGGCGATTCACTTAGTTTCGAATACTCACCCCCTTTGAGCAGTGCCGAACGTTCCACTGCCTATGAATCAGAATTAAGAGCATTTGTCGCCTTTCTACTCAGCGATTCAGGCACATTTACCTGTAGCAATAATGGAACAGCTTGGACGTTAAAAAAGCAGACACAGCATGTTTGCTAAAATGGCGTTCGCCTGGCGCTGGTTTGCCACCGCATTAAGCTTTTTTGTCTTTGGCCTAGGCGGCATTATCATTCCTATTATTGTGGTGCCTATATTGGCTTGTATGCCTGGTAATGCACTGGCGCGAGAAGCTCGGGGGCAAAAATTCATTCATTTCTCGTTTGCTACTTTTATTCAATTAATGCGCGTTATGGGGGTGTTAACCTATGAAGTGCATGGCATGAAGCAGCTCCGTGAGGCAGAATTGGTGTTAGCAAACCACCCAACTTTGCTTGATGTGGTCTTTCTTATTGCACTAATACCAAACGCAAACTGCGTGGTAAAAAGCGCACTGACTAGAAATCCATTTATGCGCGGGGCAATACGCGCAGCAGGGTACACAATCAATAACGGACCTGCTGATGAAGTGATAGTGGACGCTCAAAAGGTGTTTCACAAAGGCCAGGTGATGATTGTTTTCCCCGAAGGGACGAGAAGTGTACCAGGCCAACCAAATAAGTTAAAAAGAGGCGCGGCGAATATAGCCGTGCGTGCTGATGTGGACATCACGCCGGTTATCATTAGTTGTGAGCCTATCTCTTTGACCAAGCAGCACAAGTGGTATCATATTCCGTCACGCAAGATGCACTTTACGATCACTGCGAATTCAAAAATAGACATACAGAACTTTAAACAAGAAACGAGCAGCATCATAGGTGCGCGAACATTAACTGAGTATTTAACTACGTATTTTCATACTGAGGTCGGGGTAAGTGACAGCGTTACAAAATGAATTAAAAACAATGATTATCGAGTGTCTAGATTTAGAAGATATTGATGCCGATGACATTGACAACGAAGCACCATTGTTTGTGGATGGTTTAGGTTTAGATTCTATCGATGCCTTAGAGATCGGCTTAGCGCTACAAAAACATTATGGCATTAAGCTTGACTCCAATTCAGAAGAAACAAGAGCCCATTTTGCCAATGTGAATGCGTTGGCTAAATTAGTGCAAAGCCATAGAACCTTATAAAGTAAGCACCCCATTATGAATAAATCGGACGAAACATTTCAAAAAGTCGTAGCCCTTTTTGAAGAGCTATTTGAGATAGACCCAACCACCATCAAACCTGAATCTAATTTATATGAAGATCTGGATATCGATAGTATTGATGCCGTTGACTTAGTTGTAGAGCTCAGAAAAATGACGGGGATTAAAATTAAGCCTGAAGATTTCAAAACCGTAAGAACCGTTAACGATGTAGTCGTTCAGGTAGATAATTTGCTCGCTAAGTAAGTATGAAAAAACTTTTTACGCTGCTCGTCATTCTTTTGAGCATTAGCTACCCATTTATCGTTTATTGGGGATTGCAACGATTTGAGGCCAAATGGATATTGCCCCTAGTATTGATCATTTTGTCCTTACGCTGGCTGTCCCTAAAGCAGAAGTCTGAACAAAAAGTAGTGCTGTTCACCGTATTAAGTTTATTTAGCATCATCATCTTAGCGGGGCATCAGGTAGGGCTAAAGTTCTATCCTGTTATGATGAATTTAGGTTTTTTCATTTTATTCGCAAGCAGCCTGTTTACACCGGTAAGCTTCGTCGAAAAAGTAGCGCGAATGAAAGAGCCAGATTTACCACCTGATGCCATTATCTACACACGAAACGTCACCTTGGCTTGGAGTGTATTTTTCATCATCAACGGTACAATTTCCTGCTTAACCGCTTTGTTTGCAACCGATGAAATTTGGTTGCTGTATAACGGGTTAATTGCTTATGTGTTAATGGGAATATTGGCTGCTAGCGAGTGGCTAATAAGATTAAAAGTAAGAAAGGCTTAGCATGTCGTCTCCTATTTCTTTGTCCAACTGGATGGTGTTACAACCTGACTGCGTCGTCGCCATTAATCGTGACGAACAGCATACGACTAGTATGTTTGTAGCTAGGGTAAGCGTCTGGAAACACACTTTATCCCAGTATTCAGGTAAACGCTGGGCCGTTTATCATTCTGACCCCTATGAATTTTTGGCGATCATTTATGCGCTGTGGTATACGCATAAATCAGCCTGTATACCCGGTGACGATAAGCCTGCCACCCTTGAGCGCTTGAGTCACCAAGTAGATGGTTTTATCGGTGAGTTACCCAATGCCATTCAACCCGCAGATATCACTCGTCCGCTAGCAACCGCGCACATGGATACCTGGCGCGAACTCAATCCTCAGCAGATTGCAGTTGAACTGTACACATCGGGCTCAAGTGGCGCGCCAAAGGCGATCATTAAGACGCTTGAGCAGTTAGACAATGAGATACATTGTCTGCAAAACCAATGGCCGGCACAAGCCGACGCCGTAGTGCTGTCGACCGTTAGCCACCAGCATCTGTACGGATTAATCTTCCGTTTACTGCGCCCATTTTGTGCGGCGCAGCCAGTCTATTGTGATATCTGTGAATACACAGAAGATGTATTCAATGTCGCACGTAAACAAAACCGTTTTGTTCTCGTTTCTAGCCCATCGCATATTAGCCGAATCAATACCCTGCTTGACTGGCAAGCACTCGCGGGGCAATGCGTGAATATATTTTCCGCCGCAGCGCCCCTCGAAAAATCCCACGCCATTCGCTTGAGTCATTTATTGAACACATCTTTATGGGAAATTTACGGTAGTTCAGAAACTGGCGTGATTGCTTGGCGTAATCAGTCCGTAGAGGCTCACAGTGAGTTATGGCAGCTATTGCCTAGCGTTGTGCTGACTCAGAGCGACGATGAACAAGTACATATTACCTCCTCTTTTATCGAAGGTGGAAAATCCTTTGCACTTAGCGATCGAATCGACATGCATCCACTAGGTCTATTTGCCCTAAAAGGACGCGTGGATACCATAGTAAAAATTGAAGGGAAACGGGTGTCACTAACCGGCATAGAAACGCTGCTAAATGCACATGCCTGGGTTAAAGAAAGCAAAGCACTGATAGTGACACGCAAGCGTACTGAAATCGCGATTGTTCTCGCCTTTAATGACGAGGGTGAGCAAGCGTTGTTGTTGCAAGGTAGAAAACCCATCATCGCGACGCTACGGTCGTTACTGTCTAACAGTCTGGAAACTATCGTTATCCCCAGACGCTGGCGTTTCGTTGATGCTTTACCCTACAACAAACAAGGGAAGTTGACGCAGGCCTCTTTGCAGCACATTGTAAACTGTCCAGCCGACTTAAAGTGGCCCACCATTAACACGCGAGTACAAGACGAGAACAGCGTAAGAATCAACTGTCATATCCCTGCAGAAATTCGATATTTCAAAGGTCATTTTGATAAAGCACCTATATTACCTGGTGTCGCTCAAGTGCATTGGGCGCATAAGTTGGCCATCGCCCACTTTGCTAATCTGAACCGCTTTTATCGTTTAGAAGTCATCAAGTTTTCGCGGGTAATTCAACCCAATGAAAATATAGATATTCAAATAACATTCAACCCAGCTAAACAACAGGTATCGTTTTCTTTTCAATCAGAAAAAGGCGTACATTCCAGTGGGCGAATTTGCTTTGAGTAATGCTAGTTTTAAGCCCGGGATCCTGATCCCTGTGTACAATCATGAACATGCTATTGAACACACGCTTGCTGACGTTCTTGAATATGGCTTTAATGTTTTGTTGGTAGATGATGGCAGTGATCAATCATGTGCAGAAGTGCTTCAGGCATTAGCCGAAAAACACACTGATAGAGTTACCCTGTTACGCCTACCTAGCAATGGTGGTAAAGGTGCAGCCGTAAAAGCTGGATTAAAAAAACTGCGTACAATGGGGATGAGCCATGGTTTGCAAGTGGATGCAGACGGACAACATAATTTGGCTGACATTCCTGAGTTTATTGACCAAGGCCGAGCGCAACCTGAAGCGCTCATTGCGGGATATCCACAATACGATGAGACCATTTCTAATGGCCGACTATATGGGCGTTACTTGACCCATGTCTGGGTATGGATCAACACACTGTCTTTCACCATTAAAGACAGCATGTGTGGTTTTAGACTCTACCCAGTGCATAAAATGGTGACGTTGATAGAAGCCGAACCCTGTGGAAATAGAATGGATTTCGATCCTGAAGTTATTGTTCGGTGGCGCTGGCGAAACGGCCACATTGTGAACGTACAGACCAGGGTTAACTATCCTGCTGATGGCGTATCTCACTTCAAGTTACTCCATGACAATGTACTCATCAGTTGGATGCATACACGTTTATTCTTTGGCATGTTAATACGCTTGCCTCGCTTGCTATGGCAGAAGTTTTAAATGAATAAAACACAACCACACTGGAGCAAGATCCAAGAAAACGGCACTGTGTTAGGTATAAAAACTCTGCTATTAGTTTACCAAATCTTTGGTAGAACCATATTCAACCTTATCCTCTTTCCCGTGATGGCCTTCTACTACCTGAGTAATAAGCCTGCCCGTGAGGCGTCAAAACAGTATTTGTCATATCTCAAGCCTTATTTAGCGGGCGAGAAGCAACCGAGCTCGTTCAGGCATTTTCTACAGTTCGGAGATATGCTGCTCGATAAGCTACTGGTTTGGATGGGAAAGCTTGATTTATCCAGTATCGAGTTTAAAACACCCTCGGTCGTAGAAGGCATCAGCTCATCGAAACGTGGCGCACTTATCCTTGTTTCCCATTTAGGCAATATTGAAGTTTGTAATGCTCTGCGCCAAAAACTTGCAGAGGTAAAACTGACCATCCTCGTCAATACCCAGCACGCTGAAAAATTCAATTCATTGATGAATCAACTCGACAGTAATACGCATGCCGAGCTCCTTCAAGTAAACGAGCTTTCTCCTGCGACCGCGATGATGCTGTCTGAGCGTATAGAAAATGGTGAGCTTATCGTTATCGCTGGCGACCGAACACCTGAACATGCAGGACGAATTTCGAACGTATCATTTTTAGGCCACAAGGCACCTTTACCTCAAGGGGCGTTCATTTTAGCGAGTTTATTGAAATGCCCTGTGTATTTATTATTCTGTCTCAAACAACAGAACAAATATGCAATATACGTAGAGCTATTTTCGGAGCGTTTAATATTCTCCCGTAAAACTCGCCAACAAGAATTAGACATTAGCATCCAAAAATATGCGCGGCGGTTAGAGCACTATTGCATGGAAGCCCCTTTGCAATGGTATAACTTTTTCTCTTTTTGGCATAAAAGCACAGATAATCCATCACTTAAAAAGACCAAAATGTAAACCGCTAAAAGTGCATATTTACTTCGAGCTCGTTACAGATGCTCGACATTTGATTAACAGGTTACAGATTCAACGGAAGCAACATAAATGGTAGAAGCAGAAACTAAAATCGTTATACCGTTTCACGACATTGATGTGATGCGCATAGCTTGGCATGGTCATTATGTGAAATATCTCGAAATCGCCCGTTGCGAATTACTCGATAAAATCGCGTATAACTTTCCAGAGATGGAAGCGTCAGGTTACGCTTGGCCCGTGATTGATTTACATATTCGTTATGCCTCACCGCTAAATTTCGGGCAACAGGTGATTGTAAAATCCAAGATTGTAGAATGGGAAAACCGCTTGAAAATTGCTTATCAGATTGTCGACAAAGAGTCTGGCAAACGATTAACCAAAGCAACCACTACCCAAGTAGCCGTTGATATTCAAAATAAAGAAATGCTGTTTGAGTCACCTCGGGTATTATTTGACAAGCTGGGAATTCGGCCATGAAATACTTATGGCTATTGGTATTTGTGCCCTTCTTATATTCTGCTCAATCTTCTGCTCAACCTTTTACTCAATTTGATGTTGTGGCGTTAAATCAACTTACGTTGTCACCAGGAAGTTTATCTGGCCAGTTTAGCCAACAAAAGTATTTGGCAGATTTTGATATGCAACTCGCATCATCTGGTGAGTTTGATTACACCAAAAACCAATCTGTTAACTGGCACACTCTTGTACCTATAGAAAACAAAATCACTATGACCCCACAAAGTATCACTAGCGTGCAAGGCAACACTCAGGTTATGCATTTACAGGCGGATTCAAATCCAGTGGTCAGTGTGCTGAGTGATATTTTCTTTTCGGTGTTAACGTCACAGTGGCAACAACTGGAAGTGTACTTTACCCTAAGCGGTCAAATTGATGACGGCCAATGGCAAGTGGTTTTAATCCCTAAAGATAGCGCAATTTCGCAGGCCGTTAGCAAAATAGAACTACAGGGTGATACATACCTTCGTCATCTCAAGTTTATAGAAAACAACGGCGATTACACCGACATCACGTTTGCAGATTTGAGACACGAGTAGTGACACCCACGCTGAAAAAGCTGGCACTGCCTGTATGGCTCGCATTGCTGGCATCATTATATTTTTGTGCATTTCATCAAGCCCCTACGTTTGACTCAAGCATTATGTCGCTACTGCCTCACTCTCAGCAGCAACCCATGGTACAGAGGGCAATAGACAAGACCTCTGCAGGCTTTTCAAATCGAATGTTGCTTTTGCTCAGTGGCGCAAGTGATGTTCAAGTACAAGGTGAATTATCAGGCATAGCTGAGGCATTCCAATCACTAGAACACGTGACAAAAGTACAATGGCGAGTGGATGATGGCTATTTGGCAAGGTTTCACCAACAGTTATTTCCTTATCGTTTTGCACTGCTTGATAACAAAAGCCGACAAGCATTGCGCAGTGGTCAGTTTGACCAATTTGAGCAGCGTACATTAGCGAAATTGTATAGCCCGTTATCGGCGGATAAAATTGATCTTATCGAAGATCCTTTCGGTTTCTTTACACAATTACGTCAGCAACAAAAATCCGACGTGAACGTTCAGTTCGCGCAGTCTTTTTTAAAGGTCAAAGATACCAAGCAGCCGACTTACTTGCTCTTGGTCACGTTAAGCGGCGATCCCTATTCGTTAGATGTGCAAAAGTCCATTATAGATGCGCTTAAAAAACAACAGCAGTGGCTTAACGATGAAGGCCTTACTTTGCACGCATCAGGAATGATTTTGCATGCAGATGCGGGGGCGCAACAGGCTAAAAGCGAAATATCCACCATCGGTATTGGTTCATTACTTGGTATTACTATTGTGTTACTCATGGTTTTTCGACACGTAAAGCCAATTATTTTAATGCTTATACCTGTGGCCATAGGCTGCATCACCGCAATTGCCGTGACTATCTTGATATTTGGTAAAGTGCACTTGATCACGTTGGCCTTTGGTGCTGGCTTAGTTGGGGTATCAATAGATTATGCCCTGCATTATATTTGTGAAAGACGATACAATTCAGCCCAAAAGGGACTGTCATCTATTCTCCCCAGTTTAGTGCTGGGGTTAATATCCAGTGTGCTGGCCTATGCTGTGCAAATATTCGCGCCCTTTCCAGGATTGCAGCAAATGGCCGTGTTCTCTGTCGTCGGTCTTATATCCTCTTGGCTCACTGTGGTATTTCTGTTACCTGTGCTTACGCAAAGAAGCAGCGAAAGCCCCATACCGCTAGCCACAACGCTGAATGCTTGGCGGACCGAAGTGCCTCGATTTAAAATGAACTTGGCAACCTTAACGCTTTTACTCTTTTTTGTGTCTGGTTCTGTGTTTGTGATTGCCAACGGCAATCCTCAGGATGATGTGCGTTTACTGCAAACCTCTCCCCCTTCGTTGTTAAAACAAGAGAATCGAATACAACAAATGCTTGGTACCAGCAACAGTACGCAATTTGTTTTGCTCACGTGTGATTCATTAGATATGTGTCTACAAAACGAACAACTCTTGACCGAGCAGCTCATACCCCTTGTAAATATGAATAAGATCCCCCCTTTTCAGGCTCTATCAGAGCATTTATCGTCTACGCCAGTACAGCTTGAAAATTATCAATTAGTGGCACAGCTCTACCGAGCAAAATTGCAATCGCTATATTCCAAATTAGGCCTAAATGAAGCCCAACAACAAAAAGCAATATTGGCGTTTGAAGCAGCTCAAGTGAATCAATTGAGTGTCAAGCAGTGGCAAAAAATGGAAGTAAATGAAGGCTGGCAAGATTTGCTAGTGACTGATGACGTAGATAGTAGCGCTACCATTGTACGCTTCACCGGGTATCTAAATAACGAGGCTAAAAACAGCCTGGAAGATATCATTTCGACACGCCCTAATATTCAGTTAATCGACCAAGTAGCAAATATATCGAACGTTTTACAAACCTATCGTATTCAGATCAGTCAGCTCGTGTTCGCCGCATATATGGCAGTGCTATTGTTACTCACGTGGCGATATAGAATGGGAGTATGGCGGGTTATCGCCCCCCCGATTCTGGCTTCTTTATTTGCGCTTGCCGCAGTAACCCTGATCGAGGGAGGCGTCAATATATTCCATTTATTGGGCTTGATACTGGTACTAGGGATTGGTTTGGACATGGGAATTTTTATGACTGAGTCAGCAAGTAATCCACAAACATGGCTAGCTGTCACTTTATCTAGCTTAACCAGTCTACTCGCTTTTGGCCTTTTAACATGGAGTCAAACACCGGTGCTACACCATTTTGGTTTAACGGTATTAATAGGCCTCTCGTTGGTTTGGTTAATGACTCCCAGCATGTGTAAACACGATAAATAATAAAGTTTTGGAGTGACATATCATTGAGTGATCAAATCGAACAATTCGACGTTGTCGTTATCGGTGCAGGTCCTGCAGGAGCAGTATCATCTTCGTTATTGAATAAAAAAGGTCACCGTATATTAGTGCTAGAAAAGCAGCACTTCCCTCGGTTTTCAATTGGGGAGAGCTTACTCCCTCAATGTATGACCTATTTAGAGCAAGCTGGCATGCTCGAAGCGGTGCAAGCATCAACCTTCCAACATAAAAACGGCGCTGCATTTAGTCGAGGAGAAGAGTACGAATATTTTGATTTCAGAGAGAAATTTTCAGCCGGTTGGGGAACCACTTTTCAGGTTCAACGAGATAGCTTTGATAAAATACTTGCTGACGAGGCGCAGAAGCAAGGCGTTGTGCTGCGTTACGGGCATAGTGTCATTGCCTGTGACTCAGTAAATGGAGAAAGGCAGTTGTCGGTACAAACAGATACGGGTGAGCGCTATCAAGTACAAGCAAAGTTCGTGCTTGATGCCAGTGGGTTTGGTCGCGTGTTGCCCAAACTGCTAAACCTAGAACAAGCATCCTCCCTAACGCCTAGACAATCAATTTTTACCCACATCCAAGACAATATTGACGAACCTGATTACGATCGTAATAAAATACTTATTACGGTTCATCCGCAACACCATGAGGTGTGGTATTGGCTCATCCCTTTTAGCAATGGTAGAGCATCTTTAGGCGTGGTGGCCCCCACTGAACTGTTGAGTAAAATACAAGGTAGTCCGCTCGAGCAATTACAAACGTTAGTTTCTCAAGGTGGCAAGCTGGCGCATATTCTAGCGAAAGCAAAATATGATTCCCAAGTGAGAGCGTTAGGCAGTTACTCTTGTGATGTCACCCGATTATATGGCGAAAATTATGCATTACTGGGTAATGCGGGGGAGTTTTTGGACCCTATATTTTCCTCTGGTGTGACAATCGCTATGACATCAGCAAGCCTTGCTGCCAAGGCAGTGCATAAACAATTATCAGGAGAGCAACCTGATTGGGAACGCGAATATTCAGAGCCTTTAAAAACTGGAGTGAAGACATTCAAAGAGTTTGTGGAAGGTTGGTACGACCAACGCTTTCAAAATGTGGTTTTTTCGAAGAAAAAAAGTGCGAGTATTACCCGTATGATCAGCTCAATTCTTGCGGGCTATGCTTGGGATATCGAAAATCCTTATGTAAAAAATCCGGCTCGATTATCGACATTGGCTGAGTTATGTCAAAACGATTAATATTAGTCACCGCACTGCTTATGGCGGTAAACGCATGTAGCTCAATGAGTCAGGCACCACTAAAGAAATTTTCTTTGCATTTGCTTGCGCCGAAAAGTGGCCCCGAACCTGCACTTTATCAACAGAAACTCTCGCTGTACGCCAAAGGTAATGTCAGTCAGGTACTTGTTGTATTAAAAGTTGAGTATGCTGGAATAAAACTTAGAGCCTTGCTACCAACAGGGCAATCTCTTTATTCTATCAATTACGATGGTCAAACCCTGTCAAAGCAAAACTTGGCGAATGTTGAGCTGCCAGCTGAAGAGATGTTAAGCATGTTGCAGTTTGCGTTGTGGCCAAGCGATATTTTGCATGAAACGTATAACGCTTCAGGGAATTGGCAAATAGAAGAGACAAAACAATTCCGACTTTTGACGTTAAATGGAGAGAATTCATTACGCGTGGATTTTGTGAATCAAAACACGCTGCACCTAACAAATTATCCTCATCAATATAACGTTAAGGTTGAGACCTTGGAGTATAAAAGGTTGTGAAAAAGAATCACTGTTATTTAAATGCCATGGGCATAGTTTGCGCTGCCGGCAGTTCAGTGCAACAAATCAAAGATAATATGCATACCGGTAAGGTGAACCTAACCCCTTCTGATGCTTACCATAAGGGTACCTCATTCCCCTTGGGTAAGGTGACTGATGACTTACCCAATATCCCTACCAGCGATAAAAAATGGAATAGCCGTAATAATCGTATGGCACTTGCTGCTTTAGAACAAATACGCCCACAAATAGATAGCGCAATAAAGCAATACGGAGCGCACCGTGTAGCGGTCATTATTGGCACAAGCACATCCGGCATTAATGAAAGCGAGCGTGCGATAGAAAAGTGGCTAACGACGTCAGTTGTGCCTGAAAGCTATGACTATGGGCTTCAAGAAATGGGTGCTCCAGCCCAGTTCATAGCAAATGAATTAGGGGCGACAGGTCCCACTTACGGTATTTCCACTGCCTGCTCGTCTGGTGCCAAAGCATTGGCAACAGCACGCAGATTACTTCAAGCAGGATTATGTGATGCCGTTGTTGCAGGCGGTGTTGATACACTTTGCCAGTTGACTGTTCAAGGCTTTAGTTCCCTACAAGCAATCAGTACTGACCGCTGTAATCCTTTTAGCGCTAACCGCAATGGCATCAACATAGGTGAGGGAGCCGCATTATTCCTTGTTAGCCAACACTGCTGTGGCGTCGAACTTATAGGTAGTGGCGAGAGCAGCGATGCCCACCATATATCAGCACCTGAGCCTAACGGCAAAGGGGCAATAAAATGCATGCAAGAATCACTGAAAGATGCAAATGTGTGTGCTGAAAATATTGACTATATCAACCTACACGGCACAGCCACCGAATTAAACGATCAAATGGAATCAAGGGCAATAGCTCATGTTTTTACTAACAACACTTTATGCAGTTCTACCAAACCCTTTACAGGGCACACGCTAGGTGCTGCAGGGGCAATTGAGGCGGGAATTTGCTGGATGATGCTAGATAACACTTCTAGCTCGCAGTTTGTTCCTCCACATTTATGGGACGGACAGCGAGATCCACAATTACCTAGCCTAAATTTAGCCTCCCTGCTTTCTGACAACAAGGTCAAAATCAATACCGCACTCAGTAATTCATTTGCGTTTGGTGGTAATAACATCTCACTTATTTTCGGGCGGATCCAATGAGCGAACACCTAAACCTACGTGATTTTGTGCCCCATTCTGGCGATATGAGTTTGCTAGATCACGTTATCGATTATGGAGAAGGTTGGTTGCACGCTAGCGTCCTTATTACCGAGCACTCTATATTCATTGAAGATAGAGGCGTATCTGCCACTGTAGGCATTGAATATTTAGCTCAAGCGGTTGCAGCCTACTCTGGCAGCAAGATGCGCCGGACAGGCGAAAAGCCGAAGCTGGGTTTTTTGCTTGGTATTCGACGCTATGAGTCATCTATTGACTATTTTCCAATCGGCAGTCGCATAACCTTAGAAGTTGAATTAGAAATGGAAGCCGATAACGGCCTTCACGTCTTTCAAGGATGCTTAAAGGGAAATGGTTTCGAAGCGTCAGCTAGATTAAATGTTTTTCAGCCTGCTGATGCAGACGAATTTTTAAATGGAGTACTGTAATGACACAGACTGTTTTAGTGACTGGGTCGAGCCGAGGGATCGGAAAAGCGATAGCCCTTAGATTAGCCAACCAAGGATTTGATATTGTTGTGCACTGCCGAGGTAACACAACTCTCGCTGAACAAACGTTGGAAGAAATAAAAGCCATTGGCAGAAGTACTAGGCTTCTGTGTTTTGATATTGCAAACAGAGAACAAACTCGAGACATACTAGAGCATGATGTTGAAGAACACGGTGCTTATTATGGTGTCGTATGCAATGCCGCTATCGCCCGAGACAATGCATTTCCTGCCATCACCGAAGATGAGTGGGATTCGGTAATACACACAAATTTAGACGGTTTTTATAATGTGTTACACCCTATTATCATGCCTATGATCAGGCGCAGAAAACCGGGCCGCATAGTGACCCTTTCTTCTGTATCTGGAGAAATGGGCAATCGAGGTCAAGTCAATTATAGTGCTTCAAAAGCAGGTATTATTGGCGCAACAAAAGCCTTAGCCGTAGAGTTAGCGAAACGAAAAATCACAGTTAACTGTGTTGCTCCTGGTGTTATCGAAACAGACATGACGGAAGATTTACATTTCGACGAAGCGATGAAAATGATCCCCATGCAGCGAATGGGGAAAGTAGAAGAAGTCGCAGCGGCAGTGAGCTTTTTAATGTCCGAAGATGCCGGTTATGTCACCCGACAAGTTATATCTGTAAATGGTGGTATGTATTAATGAAAAGAGTTGTTGTAACAGGAATTGCGGGCTTCTCGCCCCTCGGAAATGATTGGGAAAACATATTAAGTCGACTTCAATCCGGTCACACAGGAATTGTCGCGATGCCGGAATGGGATAAATACGAAGGATTAAATACCCGCCTCGGTGCTCGAGTGGAAAACTTTACGATCCCAAAACATTATTCGCGCAAAGATCTTAGAAGTATGGGACGTGTGGCACAACTTGCCGTCGTCAGCACTGAGAATGCATTAATTGACGCAGGATTACTCGGGCATGACATATTACAAAGCGGTATGACTGGGGTCGCCTATGGCTCTTCTGCTGGAGACACTGACGCCATTGCAGACTTCGGCAATATGCTATTACATGACGATTGCGACGGGTTAAACGCAAACACGTATATCAAAATGATGTCGCATACCTCGCCAGTAAATATTGGTGTCTATTTCGGTCTCAAAGGCCGTGTTTATACCACGTCAAGTGCTTGCACCTCAGCAAGTATGGGAATAGGTCAAGCTTACGAGGCCATTAAATTTGGTCAGCAAACCGTCATGCTAGCCGGTGGTTGCGAGCATCTATGTGCAACTGAAGCGGCCGTATTCGACACCTTATACGCAACGAGTACAATGAACGAAACCCCCCATCTGACGCCGAGACCTTTCGATGGTGCCCGTGATGGGTTGGTTATTGGAGAGGGCGCTTGCACACTCGTGCTGGAAGAGTATGAACATGCAATAGAGCGTGGTGCTGAGATCTACGCTGAGCTCATTGGTTTTGCCACAAACTCTGACGGCAGTCATATTACTCAACCTTCGTCGGAGACAATGGAAAAGGTTATTAGACTGTCCTTGCAGGACGCAGGTATTAACCCAGAAGACATCGGTTATGTCAGCGCCCACGGTACCGCCACAAGTCGAGGCGATATTGCTGAAAGCCAAGCCACGGCCGCAGTCTTTGGCAACAAAACACCTATCAGCTCATTAAAAAGCTATACAGGACACACACTTGGCGCTTGTGGCGCGTTAGAAGCTTGGGTCGGCATCGAAATGATGCGCAATGACTGGTTTCACCCCACAGCAAACCTGCAAAACGTGGACGAAAATTGCGGTGATCTGGATTATATTAAAGAAGAAGGCCGAAGGTTACACATCGACTATATCATGAGTAATAATTTTGCATTTGGCGGCCTCAATACATCCCTGATATTCAAACGCTGGAACAATTGATACTAACCAGCCTCACCCCAAGCATCCGCCTCTAATCAAAGCAAACATCCCACATAAAGCCTAGCGAGATGTTTGCTGTATCCACTATCATAAATATCCTACCAACATCGACGATACATAGTACAAACATTGACTTGGATGAATGTCTGGGGTGCAACACCAGGGATCGGTTGCTCCTCAGGATTTACGCAAACAATTGAATTTGAGTTCCCCTTGTGTGAGTGGGTATTATACCAATCCGCATAAACATGTGATCTAATGTACTTATCTCAAAGCCACCTAACATTTCCCTTGAATAATCACACTGAGC
>TARA_R110001592_G_scaffold359242_1_pt1 | contig 22862 bp, 24 predicted proteins | sample TARA_R110001592 | Tara Oceans TARA_R110001592 (sample SAMEA4398387) | marine metagenome | biome: Polar Biome; feature: [SRF] surface water layer (ENVO:00010504); material: water (ENVO:00002006), including particulate matter (ENVO:01000060) such as... | depth 5 m | reverse complement strand
GACTGCCCGTCTGGCAGCGCGGCGATCGCCCCGGAGTCACCCATTGTGCTGGACATCGGCGATGGGGATACCCGGCTGGTAGCACGCCTTTCCGGTGATACCCATCTACTGCTGGAAATAGGCCAGCCGGAACTCAATCTGGTCCTGCGCTTTCGTGGCCATGCATTGATGCAGTCGTTGGAGCGCATGCAGCTCGCAGGCGTGCTTGATCTGACGCCTGGCATTCGCTCGTTACAGGTTCATTACCAGCCCGAGACCCTCTCAATCGACCGCCTGTTGCGTATTGTCGAGGACGCCTGGAACGAGGTATGTCAGGCTCGCGACCTGAAGGTACCCTCGCGTATTGTGCACCTGCCCTTGTCCTGGGACGACCCGGCGTGTCAGCTGGCAATCGACAAATACATGACCACGGTGCGCAAGGATGCGCCCTGGTGTCCGAGCAATCTGGAATTCATTCGTCGGATAAATGATCTGCCCGACCTGGAAGAGGTCTACCGCACGGTGTTCCAAGCGAGCTACCTGGTTATGGGTCTGGGTGATGTCTACCTCGGCGCGCCAGTCGCCACACCACTGGACCCGCGGCACCGGCTGGTGACCACCAAGTACAACCCCGCCCGCACCTGGACTGCGGAGAATTCCGTGGGCATTGGCGGCGCCTATATGTGTGTTTACGGCATGGAAGGGCCAGGGGGCTACCAGTTCGTTGGGCGCACATTACAGATGTGGAATCGCTACCGCGAAGTCGAGGCATTCGATGGCCAGCCCTGGTTATTGCGATTTTTCGATCAAATCCGCTTCTACCCGGTCAGCGCCGATGAGCTGACGCGTATTCGCCGGGAATTTCCGCTGGGCCGCTATTCTCTGGAAATCGAACACACGGAACTGCACTTGAATGAATACCAGGCCTTTCTCGAACAGGAAGCCGACAGTATCCAGGCGTTCCGGTCACACCAGCAGGCGGCATTCAATGCTGAGCGTGATCGCTGGATCGCCAATGGCCAGGCCCATTTTTCCAGTGAAGAGGCGCCGGCCGAGGTGGTGGAAGATGCGCCTCTGACGGTCGGCCAGCAGGGTATCGAGAGCCATATTGCGGGTAATCTGTGGCAGGTTCAGGTCGCTGCCGGCGCCAGGGTCAAGTCCGGCGACGTGTTGGTCATACTGGAATCCATGAAAATGGAGATCCCCCTGCTGGCACCCTGTGACGGCCTGGTGGCCTCAGTCCATGTTCAACCCGGCTCACCCGTCAAGGCTGGCCAGCGCGTCATGGTCCTGGAAACCGATTAACCGGCCTGATGCAGCAAGGCCGCAAGCTCAGTTGGCGGCCTTGTCCAGGGCAATCTGGTACAGGCGGTTCTTCTTCTGACCGGTAATCTTGGCGGCCAGCGCTGCGGCCTGCTTCACCGGCAACTCTTCAAGCAGGAGATCCAGAACCCGCTCAGCTTCGGGGTCCAGCCCCTCTTCCTCACTGCGCGGCGGCATGGCCTCAACGACCAGCACACATTCGCCCCGCTGCTGGTCGCTGTCTGACCGCACCCATTCGACCAGTTCGGCAATCGGTGCACCGCGAATTGTCTCGAAGGTTTTGGTCAGCTCTCTGGCCAACACGACCTGACGCTCTGGCCCGAGGATATCGAGCATGTCCTCCAGACACTCGAGCACTCGATGGGGCGCTTCATACAGCATCCAGGTTCGCGTCTCGCCTGCCAGAGCCTGCAAACGTTGACGGCGACCGCTCGCCTTGGCTGGCAGGAACCCTTCGAAGGCAAAACGGTCAGATGCCAGACCAGCAGCGCTGAGCGCTGCGATAAGTGCGCAGGGACCCGGCACCGGACATACCCGTACACCCGCTTCCCGAGCCGCCCGAACAAGATGGTAGCCGGGGTCTGAAATCAATGGAGTACCCGCATCAGAGATAAGCGCCATGTCTTCCCCTGCAAGCATCCGTTCTACCAGCCGGGCACTCTTGTCACGCTCGTTGTGGTCGTGGCAGGCCGTGGTCGATGTGCTGATTCCAAAATGCTGCAGCAGACGACCGCTATGCCGCGTGTCTTCAGCAGCAATCAGACCCACGTTCGCCAGGACCTCCAGGGCCCGCGGCGTCATGTCCTGCAGATTGCCAATAGGCGTGGCAACAATAAAAAGTGTACCTGTGGAAATAACCATGCCAAACCTCGATAAGCGTTTGCGTCTTATTGTACAGGACGTGACTCAGTGCATGGCGCGAGTCCGGCCGCTTGGTTACAATGCTAACAATAACACCGGCAAGAAATTTAACGGGGCGCCACATGCGTCCCTTGCGCAAGGATACCGCTGCATGCCCCGCAATAAACGCCTGTCGATGCTGTCGCTGACACTGGCCGCACTGCTTGTCGGCTGTTCATCAGCCCCACAGAAGCTGGATGACTTGCCACGGACGCCACAGGCATCGGCAGAACAGATCCTCGCTGACGCCGACAAGCGTAGCGGAGCCGAAGCGAATCTTCTGCGCTTGTACGCAGCTCAGGCCGCCAGCGGCGCTGATCGTCCGGAACAGGTACTGTCAATTCTTGAGCGTATTCCGCAAAGTGATTTGCCTTTGGACCAGCAGGTACGCTTCAGTACGCTGCAGGCCCGCAGTGCGCTCGCTCTCGATCGACCAGAGATGGCCCTGCGCGCACTGCGCCACCCATCGATGAGCCAACTCGACAATCTGCCCATGCAGGATCAGGTAGCCATTCAACGCTTGCGTGTTCTGGCGCTGGGCGCTTCAGGTGAGCCACTGACCGCCGCCCGCGAACGCGTGTTTATGCATGGCATCCTGACTGCACCGGAACGTGACGCCAACCGCAAAGCAATCTGGGAGAACCTGCGGCAGGTTCCTGTCCCAGAGCTTAGCCAGGCGGCGCAAAGCGCAGACGGCGAACTACTTGGCTGGATTGAGCTCGCTTTGATCGAACGAGAGATCCGCAACCTCGACCTGCAGGTACAAGCAATCAAGGCATGGGAACAAGCAAACAGCGGACATCCCGCCGCACGATCACTGCCTGACTCACTCCGCCAGCTGATCGAGCTGCACGCCAGCCGGCCTCAACACATCGCACTGCTACTGCCATTTGAAGGCCCACTGTCCAGCGCAGCTCAGGCCTTGCGCGACGGTTTCCTAGCAGCGCAATACCAGGCTCAGAGCCAAGGTCTTGATCAGCCACGCATCAGTCTTTATGACAGCACCGCTTATGCGGATCTCGACCAGTTCTACGTCCAAGCGGCCGCGGACGGAGTGCAATGGGTTATTGGACCTCTCGATCGTGATCGTGTGGGCCTCCTGGCCTCGCGCCCAACACTGCCGATACCCACGCTGGCGTTGAATTACGCCGAAGATGAAGGCCCTTACCCCGAGGGTCTTTTTCAGTTTGGCCTGGCGCCAGAGGACGAGGCCCGATCTGCTGCAACGCATGCATGGGAGCAAGGACATCGACGCATGGCCGCACTGCATGCGCCCACTGACTGGGGCAGCCGTGCGTATGAATCCTTCAAGCGCAGCTGGGAAGATATGGGCGGCGTGGTGGTAGGACGTGTCGTAATCAATGAACCGTCCGAAATGTCCGGCAAGATTGCCGACCTTTTACAGATCCGTCAAAGTGAGCAACGGGGCCAACGGGTTGCCAGCGCGTTAGGGGGTAGCGTTGTCGTACAGCCCACCCCGCGGCAGGATCTGGACGCCCTGTTTATTGCGGTCAACCCGCAACAGGCTAGGCAGATAAAGCCCACTCTAGCATTCCAGTACGCCGCAGACTTACCGGTTTATGCGACTTCGCATGCTTATCTGGTCGGTCCGGATGGTCAGCAGAATGCGGATACCGATGGTATCGCTGTAGCTGAGATCCCCTGGCTGCTGACTCGCGACGACAAACTTTATGCTCAGGTAACCGATAACTGGCCGCAGGCTCAAGGTCCACTCGGGCGGTTATATGCAATGGGTATTGATGCCCAGAGAGTCTTCACCCGATTACCGCAAATGCAGCAACACGCCAAGACGCAGGTCAATGGCGCTACCGGCAGACTGACGCTGGCTGAGGATGGCCGCATTCATCGCCAACTGAGCTGGGGTGTGATGGAACAAGGTCAATTGACAGTCACCTCTGACAACTGGGTGCAATGAGCGAGCTGACCGACAAGCAAAAGCTCGGCAATCAGGCTGAGCGACAGTCCGAGCAGCTTCTGTTGAATGCCGGCATGCGACTGCTGGCGAGAAACTATCGCTGCAAGATGGGTGAGCTTGATCTGGTCATGCGTCACGCCGATACAGTAGTATTCGTCGAAGTACGTTACCGACGGACCCGCCGCTGGGGCGACGCGGTAGAAAGTATTGACTGGCGCAAGCAGCGACGCGTGATTGCCGCAGCTCAGCATTACCTTCTGACTCATCCCCACCTGGCTGACAACCCTTGCCGTTTTGACGTTGTTACCGCGCACGGCAATCCCGCGGACCCCGGATCCTACAACTGGATTCGGCAAGCATTCACCTGCTAGAGCGAGTTTTATTCCCTATGGATATGCAACATCGAATCAGGCAGTTATTCACTGACAGCATCGAAACCAAGACCCGCGCAATGGATGTGCTTGGGCCCAGCATCGAACAAGCCAGCCAGTTGATGGTCAACTGTCTGCTGAACGAAGGAAAAATTCTGACCTGTGGTAACGGCGGTTCCGCTGGAGATGCACAGCATTTTTCCTCAGAGCTGCTAAACCGCTTCGAAAGGGAGCGTCCCAGCCTGCCAGCATTAGCCCTTACCACCGACAGCTCGACCATTACCTCCATAGCCAATGACTACAGCTATGACGAGATCTTTTCCAAACAGATTCGGGCTCTCGGCCAACCTGGAGACGTCTTACTCGCTATTTCTACCAGCGGTAATTCGGGAAACATCCTGCAGGCGATACAGGCAGCCCATGACCGCGACATGCTGGTGGTTGCCCTAAACGGGCGCGATGGTGGCGCCATGACCTCCCTGCTGCTGCCTGAAGATGCAGAGATACGTGTTCCCGCCCGCTCGACTGCCCGCATTCAGGAAGTACATCTGCTTGCCATCCACTGTCTGTGCGATCTGATTGACCGCCAATTATTTGGGAGTGAAGAATGAGGATTGCCCTGTGTCTCCTGCTGATAACGTCCCTGACCGGCTGCGGTTCCATATTGACCGCCACGCGCGATACGCCGATAGAAAGTAACAAGGGTACGCGTACCTTTGGCAGCAGCATCGATGATCAACTGATCGAAACCAAAGCTACTGTCAACATAGCCAAATCACACATAGAGCTTGAGCGTGACTCTCGTGTGTCCGTGGTCAGCTATAACGGTGTTGTACTATTGGCCGGGCAGGTACCTCGACAGGAGCTCAAGGACCAAGCCGGCTCGGTGGCTCAGCGAGTGCAACGGGTAAAAGTCGTGCACAACGAGCTAACCGTTGGGCCGCAGCTTCCGCTGCTCGCGCGCAATACTGACGCACTGATCACCACTAGCGCCAAGGCACGATTACTGGCCGACAGTGCTATTCCTGGGCGGCGAATCAAGATAACAACAGAGGCGGGCGTGATCTATCTTCTCGGGCTTGTCAGACGGGCAGAAGCTGAACGAGCTGTTCAGGCAGTTCAACAGGTAGGCGGCGTTCAGCGCATCGTCAAACTGTTCGAGTACATAGACTGATACGCCAAACTATCAGGCAATAAAAAACCCGGGCCGCTGCGTGCGAACCCGGGTTTTTTATTGCCTGATGCCTTACTTGACCACTTTCAACGACGGCCTTTTACTCTTGACTGACTTGCCAGCAGGGGCGGAACCAGCATCAACACTTGATACATCACTGGTGGGAGGCAAAGGAGCTGGCTCCACTTCAAAAACCATACCCTGACCGTTCTCCCGGGCGTATATCGCCATAACGGCCTGAGATGGAACCCAGACCTGTTGCGCAACGCCACCGAAGCGACCGTCGAACGTAATCCGGTCATTATCCATCTCTAGATGCCGTATGGCATTCGGCGAGAGGTTAAGTACTATCTGACCGGCCTCAACAAAGGCATCCGGCACACTGGTCTGTGGATATTGAGCGTTGACCAATACGTAAGGCGTACAGTCGTTTTCCAGTATCCACTCATACAGTGCGCGTATCAGGTAGGGACGGCTTGAGCTCATTTGAGCCATGCGGGCCTCCTTGTAGTGACTGGGTATGACTTACTGCATTTCTTTTTCTGACGCTGACAAACTGGCTAGAAAGCCTTCGCGCAGAAAAATCCGATCCATATAATCTTGCAGCGGCTTGGCCTGTTTTGGCAACTCAATGCCCAGGATCGGCAGACGCCACAGTATCGGAGCAATACAGCAATCAACCAGGCTGAACTCCTCACTCATGAAATAGGGCATTTCGGCAAATACCGGAGCAACCCCGATCAGACTTTCACGTAGCTCTTTACGGGCTTTGGTCGCCGCTGCAGCGGGTGTCTTCGGGTTACTGATGGCATCCACAAGACCACACCAGTCACGCTGCACCCGGAACATCAGCAGACGTGTATTAGCACGCGCAACGGGGTAGACAGGAAGCAACGGAGGATGCGGGAAGCGCTCATCCAGATACTCCATCATGATGTTTGGCTCGTAGAGTGCCAGATCCCTGTCCAGCAGAGTGGGGACCGTGTTGTAAGGGTTGTTTTCCGCCAACTCCTCCGGATGATTATCCGGCTCGACATTGATCACATCGACGGTCACTCCCTTCTCAGCCAGTACGATCCGAACGCGGTGACAATAGTGATCATCTGGATCGGAGAAAAAAGCCATCGAAGAACGCTTGTTGGCGGTAACGCCCATAAATCAACCCTCATCCTGTAGCGGATTGCGGTAACAACAGAGCACGCGAATGCGTGGACATGAAAAGCCACAGGCGATTAAAGACTGCCTGCGCTTAATTGCAAAGAGGGATTATACCCCAGAAACAAGTGCGCGCCCCAAAGGGCGCGCGCATTTGATCAACGAAACCGTCAATCAGTGGACATCTTTCCAGTATTCCCGCTTGAGCAGGTAGGCAAAGATGAAGAAGAAAGCCAGGTAGAGCAATACGTATGCACCAATCCGATGACGCTCCAGCTTGATCGGATCACCCGAGTAAGCAAGGAACGCTGTCAGGTTGCGAATAGTGGTATCAAACTCTTCCTCACTTTGCACGCCAGTACCTTCGACGACGGTGAGTACGTCACATTGCTCGTCCATCACGATTTCGCCAGTGAGCGAATCTTTCTGGATCTTGCCGTCTTCTTTCACAGGCATGGCCTTGCAACCAATAACCTGGCGACCTTGCAGCTCTTCCAGAACGTTCGGCATTGCTGCGTTCGGGAATACCTTATTATTGACGCCAACCGGACGGGCCGGATCAATATAAAAGGTCTTTAGGTAGGTATAAATCCAGTCCTCACCGCGCACCCGAGCAACGTTGGTCAGGTCTGGTGGCGCAACACCCAACCAGCCCTTGGAATCCTCTGGACGCATGCCGATCTTCATGTGCTCGCCAATCAGGGCTGATTCAGGGAAAACCATATTCTCCATCATCAGCTCATCGGGAATACCCAGATCGTTGGCGACACGCTCGTAACGCTGATACTGGGTAGAGTGACAACCCATGCAGTAATTGACGAATGTGCGCGCACCATCCTGTAGCGAAGCCTTGTCACGCAGATCGACGTCAGCTGACTCAAGTGGATACTCAGCTCCTGCAGCCAGGACCACCGAGGGCACAAAGGCAAATACCAGTGCAATCAATTGCTTTTTCATTAGCCAGTAACCCTCTCTGGAACGGGTTTGGTCTTCTCCATGCGGGTGTAGAACGGCATCAGCAGGAAGAAGGCGAAATACAGTACGGTGCAAACCTGCGCAATCAGTGTACGGGTATCAGTACCCGGGATCGCACCCAGAATACCCAGAATGACAAAGCATACGCAGAAAATCACCAGCCATAACTTGCTCATCCAGCCCTTGTAGCGGATCGAGCGAACCGGACTACGATCCAGCCAAGGCAAGACAAATAGCACAGCAATCGCCGCCCCCATGGCCATCACCCCAGGGAATGCCGAACCACCAATCGCGGGCACCGCCCGAAGAATCGCGTAGAAGGGCGTAAAGTACCAGACAGGCGCAATATGCGTTGGCGTCTTCAGCTGATTGGCCACTTCAAAGTTCGGATGCTCCAGGAAGAAGCCGCCCATCTCGGGGAAAAAGAACACCACGATACAGAAGATAAACAGGAAAACGACGACACCGGTAATGTCCTTGACCGTGTAATAGGGATGGAACGCGATACCGTCGAGCGGCTTACCGTTTTCGTCCTTGAGCTTCTTGATGTCAATGCCATCTGGGTTGTTTGAACCCACTTCGTGCAGGGCAATGATGTGCAGGACAACCAGACCCAGCAAAACGATCGGCAACGCGATCACGTGCAATGCAAAGAAACGGTTCAACGTAATACCCGAGATCAGGTAGTCACCGCGCACCCATTGAGCCAGGTCAGGCCCGATAAAGGGAATCGCGCCGAACAGCGAGATGATCACCTGAGCACCCCAGTAAGACATCTGACCCCAGGGGAGCAGGTAGCCCATGAAGGCTTCACCCATCAGTACCAGGTAGATAGTCATACCGAACAGCCAGATCAGCTCACGGGGCTTCTGATAGGAGCCATACATGATGCCGCGCAACATGTGCAGATAGATCACCGCGAAAAATGCAGATGCGCCAGTAGAGTGCAGGTAGCGCAGCAGCCAGCCATACTCGACATCGCGCATGATGTATTCAACCGAAGCGAATGCACCCTCCGCTGAAGGTTCATAGCTCATGGTCAGCCAGATACCGGTGATGATCTGATTGACCAGCACCAACATTGCCAACGCGCCAAAGAAATAGAAGAAGTTAAAGTTCTTGGGAGCGTAGTAATGGGTCAAATGGTCCCTGACCACCCTGTCGACCGACATCCGCTCATTGATCCAGCTATTCAGCTTGCCCATTATGCTGTCTCCTGATCCAGGCCGATGATGATAACGTCATCGGACTCATAGGAATGGGGGGGAACCGGCAGGTTCAACGGGGCGGGTTGCCCACTGTGGACGCGTCCGGCCATATCGTAGCGGGAACTATGGCAGGGGCAGAAATAGCCGCCCTTCCATTGATTACCCATGTCGGCGGAAGCCACCTCCGGACGGAACAGGGGCGAGCACCCCAGGTGCGTACAGATGCCCATCACCACCAAGACTTCAGGTTTGATCGCTCTCGTGTGGAGATCCACATACTCAGGCTGCACCGATGCCTCGGATTCCGGATCAGCGAGAATCTCGACGTTTTCCTCGAGAATCGCCAGAGCCTCGGGTGTGCGACGGGATACAAACACGGGCTGACCACGCCATTCGGCAATGATTTGCTGGCCAGCTTCGAGCTTGCTGATATTAACCTTCACCGGCGCGCCAGCCGCTTTGGCTCTCGCACTCGGGAACCACGATCCAACGAAGGGTACTGCTACCCCTACGGCTCCCGCTGCACCCACAACACCTGTGGCTGCCACCAGGAAGCGACGCCGGCCATTGTTAACGCCGTCATTACTCATCCAGTCGTCTCCCATCTCAGCTGATTCAGGCTTTTAATAGCCTTTTTAAGAGTTTTTATCCGCTTGCACAAAATGAATCCGATGGTAATGAAAAACCCCATTTTTGACAAGGCGAACAATCGCTAAAGAATTGTTCCGGCATCCAGCAAACCATCGAAATACGGGACGTTGCGGGCTTCTCGCCCTGTTGGGGCAATTTGTCGCACAAACAAAAACGCCCGGCTCCAAAAGGAGACCGGGCGTTCTTGGGATAAGTCTTTCGACTTAGCGCTTGGAGTACTGCGGACGCTTACGCGCTTTACGCAGACCCACTTTCTTACGTTCTACTTCACGAGCATCACGCGTAACGAAACCTGCTTTGCGCAACACGCCGCGCAGAGTCTCATCGTATTCCATCAGGGCACGAGTAATGCCGTGACGGATAGCGCCTGCCTGACCCGTAGTACCGCCGCCTTTGACGGTGACAAACACGTCAAACTTGGAAACGTTTTCAGTCAGTTCCAGCGGCTGGCGTACTACCATGCGCGCTGTATCACGACCGAAAAAATTCTCGATGGTGCGGTTGTTGATCTGGATGTTGCCATTACCCGGCCGCAGGAACACGCGGGCGGTGGCAGTTTTACGACGGCCAGTGCCGTAGTTTTGTGTCGCCGACATAGTGAGCTCCTGTTAGACCTTGAGTTCTTGGGGTTGCTGGGCCGCATGGGGATGAACTGCACCTTTGTACACTTTCATCTTGCGGTACATTGCACGCCCCAAGGGGTTTTTCGGCAACATGCCTTTGACGGCAGACTCAATGATGCGCTCTGGAGCGCGAATCAAGAGCTTCTCAAAACTGATCGACTTGATACCGCCCGGAAAACCGGAGTGGCTGTAGTAGATCTTGTCTGATGCCTTTTTACCGGTCACATGTACTTTCTCGGCGTTGACGATGACGATATAGTCACCAGTGTCCACGTGAGGAGTGTACTCGGGCTTATGCTTGCCGCGCAGACGGGTAGCTACTTCGGTAGCCAGACGACCCAGGGTCAGTCCGGTTGCGTCTACTATGTACCAGTCGCGTTTAACGCTTTCAGGTTTGGCGCTGAAGGTTTTCATTAATCCTAGCCTCAGAGGCCGCTCTAATATAAGAGGGCGAATCTTACAGAATGAAATGTGTTTTTACAAGACAACAAAGCCTAGTACAGACACTCAGTGGGGGCTGCGTGGGTCTGGGTGGCATCTGCGCTGTAAACAACAACGACAGGCTAGGCATCCTGTCGAAAGTGGCGGGCATTATGTCAAGGGAGCTAAAAATTACAACCCTTATTTACAATAGATGCCATATTGCCTCAGCCTAAAGGCCTGCCGATAACGGATTCAACCTATTCAGGGAGTAACTTTAATGCAATATCGCCCTCTTGGCCGTACCAAGCTCAAAGTCAGCGCACTGTGCCTCGGCACCATGACCTGGGGCGAACAGAACACCCAAAAGGATGCCTTCGCCCAGATCGACCGAGCCAAAGACGCCGGTGTTAATTTCATCGATGCTGCCGAAATGTATCCTGTACCGCCAAAAGCCGAGACCTATGGTGAAACCGAACGTATTCTGGGTAATTACCTGGCTGAGCGCGGCAACCGGGAGAACTGGATCATAGCCAGCAAGGTGGCGGGCCCAGGCGACTGGTTGCCGCATATTCGTGACGGCAAGACCCGCTTCAATCGCGAGCACCTCACAGCTGCCCTGGACGCCAGCCTCAAACGCTTGCAGACAGACTACCTAGATCTGTATCAATTGCACTGGCCGGACCGCAGCACGAACTTTTTCGGCAACCTGGGCTATCGACACAACCCTGACGAATTGATCACACCCATAGAGGATACGCTGGAGGTCCTGGACGACTTCGTCAAAGCCGGCAAAATTCGACACATCGGCCTGTCCAACGAAACCCCCTGGGGCGTAAGCCGGTTCCTGCATCTGGCTGAAAGTCGAGGCTGGCCCCGTATCGCTTCGATCCAGAACCCGTACAATCTGCTCAACCGCAGCTATGAAATTGGCATGGCCGAGATCTCTCTCCGCGAGCAGACAGGGCTGCTGGCCTACTCTCCGTTGGCTTTCGGAACACTCACTGGCAAGTACCTGAACGGGCTTCTACCAGAGAAGGGCCGACTAACACTATTCAGTCGTTTCAGCCGCTATAACAATCCTCAGGCGCAGCGCGCTTGCGCACGATATGTGCAACTAGCCCGCGAACACGGGCTGGATCCCGCTCAAATGGCGCTCGCCTTCGTCACCAGGCAGCCATTCGTCACCAGCAACATTATTGGTGCGACGAATATGGATCAGCTTAATCGCAACCTCAGCAGCATCAACATGGGATTGTCTGATGCTGTGCTTGAGGCAATTGCTAACATACATCAGGGCCAGCCCAACCCGGCACCTTGACTACCAGACCGGACCGTCACATGGCGGTCCGGCAACCTCTGCAAATCAAATCATCCGACATTCCCGTCTTTTATCAACATAAGCAAGGCACTTGCGCCAGCACACAAGATGCTTTAGTCATAGCGTGGCCGATACACCCTATAAAAATAACGGTTACACCATGACTCAGACCAGCCTACCCCCCACATCACTCCGACAGGTTGCAATTCTTGCGACCGACGGTGTCATTGCGTCCACGCTGATGCAGGCTAAGGATTTCTTTCACATGGCCAGTCTGCGGGACGGCCGCCGTCGCGGTCAGGGGCTCACACCCGGCTTTCGTACTTCTATCGTCGCGCCGGACAACCTGCCAGTCACCAGCTTCAGCCAGGACCGTATAGCCACCGATGCCACGCTTAGCGCTTTGCGGCCGCAACTGATCATGTTGCCGGCATTCTGGGGCGACTTCGATCAGATGCTTGAACGTTATCCCGGTGTCATTCCCTGGCTACAGGACGAACACGCACGTGGCACTCTCATCAGTGCGGAGGCAACCGGCGTATTCTGGGTTGCCGCTGCCGGCTTGCTTGATGGTCGAGAGGCCACTACCTATTGGCGCTTCTTCGATGAATTCAGCTTGAGATTCCCCCAGGTGGCCCTGTGCCGCGACAAGCACATCACCGACGCTGACAATATCTATTGTGCCGCGGGTGTCACTTCAAACTGCGATCTGTCCATTCATCTGATTGAGAAGCTGTGCGGTAGCCAGGTCGCTCAGGCAGTGGCGCGCGATACCCTATATGAGGTCCAGCGTAGCTACACACCCGGTGTTATTGGCTTCGGCGGTCAGAAGCTGCATCAGGACGTCGCCATTCTTCAGATCCAGCAGTGGCTCGAAGAACACTATGCGGACAAATTCCGATTCGAGGATGTAGCCAGTCAGCACGGCATGAGCATTCGCAACTTCATGCGTCGATTCCAGAGTGCAACCGGTGACAAACCGCTGCATTACCTGCAGCGATTGCGCATCGAAACAGCAAAGAATTTACTAAGCACCACGCGGCGCAGCATCAAGACGATCAGTTACGACGTAGGCTATGACGACGCCAGCTTCTTTGCTCGCCTGTTCCGCCAGCATACTGATCTGTCACCCAACCAGTATCGTCGACAGTTTCAACAGAACCTGCAGTAGGCGGAAGTTAAACCCTTAAGGCTTGTGCGCCCGTGACAGAAACTCGTGGGATTGCATTTCGAGCAGACGACTGAGCGTGCGCTGGAACTCAAAGGTCAACCTGCCACCCGTATAGAGATCTTTCAGCTCAACTTCCGCTGACAGTATCAGCTTGACGTTACGGTCGTAGAACTCATCAACCAGGTTAATGAAACGACGCGCCATATCATCTTTACTCGCGTCCATCTGCTCTACGTTTGCGATCAACACCGCGTGAAAGACCTTGGCCAATTCAATGTAGTCATTCTGACTACGGGGTCCGTCGCACAATTCGCGAAACTCGAACCAGCCAACGTCCTCGCAGACCCTGATTGACTTGATAGGACGATTCTCGACCGTCAGTAGCTCACCCTCCACTACCTCATCGATATCCGGCACCAGGCTTTCAAAACTTTGTCGCAAGCTCAGGTCCGCACCTTCATCAAGCGGCCAATGGAAAAGCTCTGCCTGCTCCAGTGCACGCAAACGATAATCCACGCCATTATCAACATTGACCACGTCTGTGTGACTGTTGAGAAGAGCGATGGCTGGCAGGAAACGGGCGCGTTGCAAACCATTCTTGTATAGCCCGTCAGGCACGATGTTGGAAGTTGCCACAAGACTCACGTCGTTTTTGAACAGCTCTTCCATCAGCGTGCCGAGAATCATTGCGTCGGTAATATCGGACACAAAGAACTCGTCGAAACAAATGACCCGCGCCTCAGCAGCAAACTGCTTGGCAATCAGGGTCAGAGGGTTTTTCTCGCCGCTGAGGCCCTTGAGCTCGTGGTGTACACGCTGCATGAAGCGATGAAAGTGTGTTCGCATCTTGCGCTTGATCGGCAAGGCATCGAAAAAAGTATCGACCAGGTAGGTTTTACCCCTGCCAACCCCGCCCCAGAAATAGAGACCTTTGACTGGCTCAGCTTTGCGACCCAACAATTTATCAAACAAACTCGAACGGACTTTCTCCGCAGCGACGAGATCGTCGAAAAGACGCTGCAGATGCCGAACGGCATTTTCCTGCGCGGGGTCAAAAACAAAATCCGGACGTTTGAGGTCCGCCTGGTAACGAGCAAGAGGCGTCATAAGGCTGGCCATGGGAGGTAAAAGGGGGCGGAACTGTACTCCCTGGGCCCCGCATTTGGCAATTGTCCGATAGTGAGCGGACGTTTCGTCACTGCATGACCTGCTGCACTGCGTCCTTTAACTCCACAAGACGCCCATGAAAAAAATGACCGGTATCGGCAAAGCGAACCACATTGATTCCGTCGCGACCCTCAAGCAAATCAAACACAGCAACAGAGGCCACTACATCATCAGCCTCGCCCATCATCACCGTTGTCGATCCGGGCAGCGGCAACAGTTCGGCGAATGGCAACCGCTCCACCGAGGGGGCTACCAGAATCAATTGCTCAGGCGGACTGTCCAGACGACCCGCTGCAGCAGCGGCCACATAGCCACCGAAGGAAAACCCCATCACCCACAGTGCAGGGGCGGGCATCTCTTTAAGTGCCCACTCAATCACGGCAATACAGTCATCGATTTCGCCCCTCCCATTGTCGTGCTCGCCTACGCTACGTCCGACACCCCGAAAATTGAAGCGAACAACACTTGCCCCCGCGTCGCGCGCGGCGCGCATGAGGGTGTGGACTACCTTGTTCGTCATGCTGCCACCGTGCAGCGGGTGTGGGTGGCAGATAATCGCCAACGCGACTGGGTTTTCAGCGCGGGTTAGCAACAGTTCCAGGGTCCCGGCAGGCCCATTTATGGTGTGGCGCTCTTCCAATTTGCTGCTCATTCATCAACTCCCGTGACCGTGACAGTTTATGACTCGTCTAACTGTGTGCAGCTTTAGTCGAACTATGCTCCCTTGGCCACACTGCGATGCAGACAAGCCCAAAGGGTACTAGCCTTGGCAGAGAAATGTCGTTACCGTTAGTACATTAGCTGGTCAGGCGCATTCAGACAGGCCCGACATACAAACGCTCAAAGAGGGAATACACAGTGGAAGCAAGCGAAAACCTGTGGATTGCAGTATCCATTGCCCTAGCCATAGGGGTCATAGTCGGTATTGTTCTGGCTCAGGTCGCCCGACGGGTCAGTGGTACCTACTCCTCCGCTACGCGCACGCAGCTGGAAAGTCTGCAACTTCGATTCGAGGACTACCAGCAAGAGGTCTCCAGCCACTTCAAGACCACTGCCAATCTGGTCGCGCAGCTTAATCGCAGCCACCAGGAGATTCAGGAGCATCTGTCCCAGGGAGCAGTAGATCTGTCTCCTGACGATATCACTCGTCAACGCCTGCTTGCGGCACTGGAAGACGCCCCTGTCTCTCGCGCCAGACCTAACGGCGACCCTCTATTCGATAGCCTTGAGCCGCCCCGTGACTATGCGCCCAAGGGCCAAAGCGGCCCTGGCACGTTGTCGGAAGACTATGGCTTCAAGCACAAATCCTGACAGCGAGTCAGTGACATCGCCACTGAAGCCATCTGCGGATACCGGCAAGCATGCCGACCGTTGATTCTCACTCATTCTTTTATTGTGCCGAACAAGATCACAGTCACCTGATTATCCAGGGCGACTGGATCCTCGCGCACTACGCTACTTTGCGTGAACGGCTCGCTGAACCACGCAAGAATACAACTGCAATCACGAGCGCCGACCTGGGTGAACTCGGCAAGCTGGATACAGCCGGCGCGCAATTACTCGCGGAGTTGCTTGGTCCAGAGCTTCTGGAACGCCTCACCCATAACAGTGACAACATCAGCCCCAAGCACAGCATTTTGCTGCAGCGCGTGGCGCAAACGATAGGCCCCGCCGCGCCTGAGCCGGTTGCACCAGGCTTTCTGATTGTCGATTTACTCGCACGCACGGGCAATGCCAGCCTGATTTTCTGGCACCACCTCGTCGAACTCCTCGGCTTCAGTGGTCTGGTCCTATCTAGCCTCGCACGCAATCTCCTGCGTCCAGGCAACTGGCGAGTCACATCTCTGGTCGCTCAGATTGAAGTCACAGGTTTGAATGCACTGCCGATTGTAGCGCTGCTCACTTTTCTGGTTGGCGCCGTCGTCGCCTTTCTGGGCGCCACGATTTTGGAAAGCTTTGGGGCGACCATCTATACAATCGATCTGGTGGCATTTTCATTTCTGCGCGAATTCGCTGTGCTCCTGACCGCAATATTACTCGCCGGCAGAACAGCAAGCGCTTATACAGCGCAGATTGGCTCAATGAAGGCCAATGAAGAAGTCGATGCTATTCGGGCCCTGGGCCTCAATCCCATCGACCTGCTGGTACTGCCACGGGTACTGGCTATGCTCATATCCCTACCCATACTGACATTGGTCGCCATGTTTTTCGGGCTGCTGGGGGGTGCGCTGGTCTGTATGCTTTCACTCGACATCTCGCTAACCATGTTTCTCAGTACGCTGCAGCAAAATATGGATGCTAGGCATTTCTATCTGGGCATGGCCAAAGCCCCGATATTCGCTTTCCTGATTGCACTGATCGGCTGCATGGAAGGCTTCAAGGTCAGCGGCAGCGCCCAGTCAGTGGGCGAGCACACAACCTCAAGCGTTGTGCAGTCAATCTTCGTCGTCATAGTGGTGGACGCCATGGCGGCGCTATTCTTCATGGAGATGGGCTGGTGAGCGAATCCAACAATACCGAACCCCTGGTTCGGGTTCGCGGCCTGCTAAACCAGTTTGGCTCTCAGGTCGTGCATGAAGATCTGGATCTGGATATCCATCGCGGCGAAATTCTCGGCGTCGTAGGCGGCTCAGGCAGCGGCAAATCTGTCCTGCTGAGGTCAATTCTCGGACTGCACCGACCTACCGCCGGCAAGGTTGAAGTTTTCGGCGCAGACCTTCAAGCGCTTGATGCTCAGGCTCGGTCCGAGCATGAACGGCGTTTTGGCGTACTGTTTCAGCAGGGCGCCCTGTTCTCCTCAATGACGGTCGCTGAAAATATCGCCCTACCCCTGATTGAACACGCTGAACTCAACCGCGCAGACGCACAACATCTGGCGCAGATGAAACTGGCGCTTACCGGGCTGCCGGCCAATGCGGGTGACAAATATCCATCCGAGCTGTCCGGTGGCATGATCAAGCGCGCCGCCCTGGCGCGTGCGCTGGCGCTGGATCCGGATATTCTGTTTCTGGACGAACCCACCGCCGGGCTTGACCCCATTGGCGCAGCGGCTTTTGACAACCTGATTCGAACTCTGCGCGATGCCATGGGTCTGACTGTATTCCTGGTAACGCATGATCTGGATACGCTGTATGCGATCTGTGACAGGATAGCCGTATTGTCACAGAAAAAAGTTCTGGTCGCCGATACGCTTGAGCGGGTTGCCGCAGTCGACGACCCCTGGATACAAGACTATTTTCATGGCCCCAGAGGTCGCGCTGCGGCAACTGCGACCACAGGCATCCAACAACAGCCGGAGCACAATCGCTGATGGAAACGCGCGCGCATCACGTGCTGATAGGACTCTTCACTCTGCTCGCTGCGGGCGCAGCAATCGGTTTTGCCCTCTGGTTGGGCAATGCCGCCACCAATCGCGAATACAAAGAATATGTTGTCGTCTTCAATGAAGCCGTCACCGGCTTATCCCGCGGTAGCGCCGTTCAGTACAGCGGCATCAAGGTAGGGGATATTACCTCGTTGGAGCTGGATCCCGAAGATCCACGGAGGGTTCTTGCGCTGGTCCGTGTTGGAGCAGAAGTGCCTTTGAAGGAAAATACCCGGGCGCGCTTGTCCTTCACCGGCATCACCGGCAACTCGGTCATTGAACTGAGTCATGGGACGCCCGGCAGTCCTCCACTGACCAGCAACAAGGGATTGCCTGTGATCGTCGCTGCACCTTCACCCATCGCCTCCCTGTTGGCTGACGGCGAGGACGTCATGACCAATATAAATCAGTTAATGTCGAGCGCACGCAGCATTTTGTCCGACGAAAATGCCGAGAGCATTGGCCGTACCCTAGGCAATATAGAACGTGCTACCGGCAATATTGCCTCCCAGGGTGAGGATCTTGAGCGCCTGCTCACCGAGCTGACCCGCGCCAGCGAGCAAGCAAACGAAACACTCCAACGTAGCAGCGCTTTGGTCGCCAGCGCCGACACATTACTCAACCAACAGGGAGCCCGCACGCTGAATCAGGCGGAAGAAGCATTGTCGTCCATCGCCAGTGCCAGTGGCACGTTGGAGAGTCTGCTCACAAACAACAGCGAGGCGTTCACCACCGGGATGCAGGGCTTGTCACAGCTTGAGCCTGCAATCAACGAACTGCGCGCAACCCTGACCTCACTGCGAACCATTACCCGTCGCCTCGAAGACAACCCAACACGCTTCATATTGGGTCGCGACAGCCTGGAGGAATTCGAACCATGAATCGGACGCGCCGCTCAATCCTGGCGATCTTTGTCCTGGCCGCCTTGCTGGGAGGTACCGCCTGCACGGTCTTCCCGGAAGCGGAGTCGTTGACGATATACCAGCTACCCGCTCCCGCACTGGAGCCTTCCAGCGCCACACCATTACCGGTCTCGCTGCGCATAGGTACGCCTCAAGCCGGATCAGTTCTCAGCAGTCCGCGGATGATCGTCAATCCGCGCGGCAATGAATTGCAAACCTACAAAGGAGCGCGATGGTCTGATCCGGTCCCTGCCCTCCTACGTGAACATCTGGCACAGGCTTTTGAGCAACGCGGAGTGCTTGAGGCTGTCAGCACCGATGAAAACACCTTCAGCGCAGACATTCATCTCAGCACTGATTTGCGCCGCTTTCAGGTCATATACACGGATTCAAAGCCAACGGCGGTCATCGAACTGAAAGCCAGTCTGATTGATCCTGCCAGCAGGGCGATCATTGCTCGCCGGTCTTTTATCGTTGAGCACGCCATGTCCTCAGCGCAAATACCCGGGGTGGTAGACGGCTTCAAGCTAGCGTCGGACGAGATTGCCAGCCAGGTGATCAACTGGACAGCAGAGCAGTTGGCGCGCCGCGCTATGTAGCGACTGCGTTAATTAGAGCCTGGACCAGCATGAACACGCCGGAGCCAATGAGTATAACCAAGCCCAGGAGCACGATGCCCAGGCCCCATACAAATAGACGGCTGTTGACCACTGTTTCCCGGGGACTATCGAGATACTGATTGAGCAAACGCACGTTCCTCTGATTCGACTTCCAGACAAAATCGAAAAGATCTCCGACCAGGGGTACCGCGCCTAGCAGGGTATCGATCAGCACATTAAAGGCCATTTTCAGCAGCAGAATCTTTGGCGTTCCCATACGTGCAGCTTCAGAAATGACTACGCTCGAAATCAACGCCGAAATCACATCACCGACACCGGGAATCAACCCTATCAGCCCATCAAGACCAAACCGCGCATTGAAGCCCGGCACCTTGATGGAGCTATCGAGAAACCATGCCAACCGCTCAAGCTTCTTTCTGGTCTTATCCGTTGCTGTCTTGTGCATCTAGCCCCGCATGAATCTAATAAAACCCATGGAATGCGTATCATGGCCCTGCATTCCCGCTTATTCCCACTCTATTGTAAACAAGACATTTTTATCTTTTATATTCAATGGCTTATTTTCCTGCTAATTGGTAATACCATGAAAAATACCATGCTCAGAAAAGGCTTAACAATATTTTGAAAAATTGCCTACTGAGCGCTGCCGCACAGCTCCATAGGCCGCTTTCCTGGCTTTGCTTCCAGATGTATGCTCTTCTGCTCCTGCAGCTAATGGATCACCGCAAACAGGTTACTCGCCTGGGGATTCCCTTTCGACCCGAGCATCCGTATGAGACTCATGCTCGATTAGCGGGCTTTAATACTACATCAAGTCTACAGGCGTGCCCAAAAACTGCTTTTACGCCCATGCGCTGACTGCAATTGTTGCACGAATGCGTGATGCTCCAGCAGAGGGTCGAACACCTTGATTCGCCCGGCCAGCGCTTCCAGCTTTTTAAAATAGCGCGCGCCATGGCCGTAAGCCTTGCTACGCCCCTGCATTAAGATCTCCAGCAATAGGGCGCGATAACAGGCCGTGGCCGCCAGATCGCAACCCTCTTTTTCAAACGCCTTGGCCAGCCGCAACAAGTCGTTATAAAAACACTCCACCAGTTCCTGATGGCGCAACAGAACCAGGGCCTGGGCACGATCGGTCTGCCCCAGGTTTAATAACAGCTCGGTACTTCGCAGTAGATTGCCGCCCTGCTCAGCTTTTGCTGTTGCTTCATCACAGGCGTCTGCTTTCTCCTCCTCGTCCAGCACCTCCAGATAGCGCATGAAACTGGTATGGCACTGCTGGGCCTGGAAAAGCTGATAGCGAACCTGTTTGAGCTGTTGCCGGTCGCCCATTTGCGCATAGACCTTGTCCAGCAATTCCAGGCGATCATGCTCGAAACGGCTTTCCCATGCCTGATTCAGATAGCGCATCGCCGCTTCCGGCTGCTCGTAATGCAAAAAGTTTTCACAAATAGCCTTCATTTGCAGATTATTAGGCTGCGGCGAGTGAATCAAGATTGACCGTTCGTACAGAGCCGGGTCGTGCAACGCCTGCGCAATCGCCCCCATGGCCACGCCGTTGGCTAAAGCAGTAAAATTGGCTTTGCCTGCTTGTTCCGGGGTTTTTAATGCCTTACGCAACGCGCTCTCGTAACGCCAGGCCAGTTGCTCCAATTGATCCCGGGTCAACAGCAGCTGTGCATTGGGCAACAGCGGATCCAACACACCATAATCATTCTGCTGATACAATTGATAAACCCGCTCGGGCCAGTCCACGTTGGCATCCTGCCAGCCCCTAGCCGCCGTCAACCACAACAACACCGCCCGGCGATACACCTCACCTACTTCACCGCCGGAATCATCGATACGATTCAACACCGGCTCCGCAGTTGCCAGGAACTTGTCAACCAGTTCAAACGCATATTTGGGTGAGTTGGCCAACAGACCATTTTCAATGTCCGCAAGCAGGGCGTCGAGTTGCCGCGAAAAATCGAAGCTGGCTCGATAGTCAATAAACTTTCGTCCACGGCGAAGCGACTGAATCCGTTTGCCTAGCGCATTGGCAAGGGCAGCGGGATCGCTATACAACAACAGGGCTTCGATTTTGTCGTTCAATTCCGGATAGTGCAGGTAGAGATCGAGAATGAAATCCTGCAAGGTGGCAGCGTCGATGTCAGCCAGTTTTTGTTTGAGATCGTCGATGGTCATAACAGGAAATAGCGTTTCATTTTTCACCAAGCAGCTCATTCAATTGGTCAAGCTGGTGCAGATAAAATCGCTCGCTCCAAAGCTGCAGGCTCTTCTGTTCGATTGGCTTTAGAAACCTCGCCACATCCTCTGCAGCATCTCGCCAGTCAATCGCTGTCATTTTGTCCCGCAAGGCATTTACCAGCCAGGTGCGATCCACATTCACATCCTGCCCCTGCCAAGCCCCATACTGCATGAGCGCGTTCTTTAACAATTCAAGTTTCGGCACAATGCCCTGGGCGATGTACCAGTTAAAGTCATACCAGTCCCGTCCCTTGAGATAGGGGCGGCATAACAGGGCATGCATCTTCAAGGCAAAATTACTGCCGAGGTCCTGATGACACACCTCATAATCAACGGGGAAACTCAAATAGGTATATTCGAAACCTGAACCTGCCGGGGGATTGGCATCAATCTCCAGCTTAATCGTCAGTTTCTTGCCACGCTGCTGGTTGTAAAAACGTAAATTCAACTGATTCGCTATGGAAGTATCCTTAATCAAGGCGGCCTTTACGTTGTTATCCATATGCTGCCTGTCCAGAATCTCCGGTGCGATTCCGAATTCTTTACAAGTCTCGGCGATATTTTCCAGAAAGGGCTGCCACTGAAATCCCGGAGTCGGTTCACGCAAGATAAAGTCGATATCCTCCGAGAAACGATTCAGGCCATGCAAAATCCGCAAACTCGTCCCACCCTGAAAGGCTGCCACCTCAAAAAACCCGGCGCGCCACAGGGCAAACAGGACAATTTCCTGCACGATTTCCTTGAGCGCATTCTCTTCCTCAATCTGATTGGAGACGCTGTATTTGTCCAAGCGCTTTTGAATTAAATCAATCATAAACCCAGTGACCTTTGCATTTCCGTAAGGAACGCTTGTTCCCGCCTGCCTTTGTACACATCTTGTAGTCTCGTAATATCCAGCCCGGTCACTGAACGCAGTTGCTGCTCATCGATACGCATGCCACTTGTTAAAAAACCCAGTCCTTGCCATTCCAGCTTGCGCAAATACACCAGGTCCAGCAGAGCCCGCAACGGCTCGGCAACCAGAGCCGCCTGATGCTGCAGCTCATGCCTGGCAACTGACTGCAGAAAATAGCCGGTATGAGTCGTCATGCGCCGAAACTCGAACTTGCCCAGCTGCGCGTGCTGGTAGGTGACCGACTTGCCGCCGTGAGCCATGCTCAACACGGTGTGCACCGATTCGGGGATCCAGCCATGAAAGCCCAGCGCCGATTCGGCCGAGACATAACTGCCGGGCAGCATTTGCTGGGCCAGCACAAACGGGTGCAGAGGTTGCTTCCGGTACACCGGATTCAAGACATACAGTCCTCGGCGTGGCTTGATCAACTCCCCCGCCTTGAGGGCACGATTGACCT
>TARA_R110001592_G_scaffold265248_1_pt1 | contig 22864 bp, 18 predicted proteins | sample TARA_R110001592 | Tara Oceans TARA_R110001592 (sample SAMEA4398387) | marine metagenome | biome: Polar Biome; feature: [SRF] surface water layer (ENVO:00010504); material: water (ENVO:00002006), including particulate matter (ENVO:01000060) such as... | depth 5 m | reverse complement strand
GGGTTAAAGATAATACGGCTTAGTTATCTGGGTCAGCCCCATAATTTTATTAGAATGAATATTTTTTATCGGGTTTTATAACATAGGCTCAAATTTATACCGACCAATTAATAATACTGACAACTAAGTTGGCTCAAGCTGTTATTAAACTGGGACAATATGGTTCTCTCCCTTTTATCTGTTCAGCTTAAACACCTCTACGAATATCAGACTATATAAGATGTCTATTTTGTGGCCGATGCCATAGCAACAACAAAGGGACAGACACTTCAAAATAGCTAAAACAATATCACTACATTAACTTCAATGCACATACTTAACAAAAGGAGTACGCTGATTTTACCCAGAAAAATACTGCCTGTATCGACGAAACACCGACTACAACCATATTAACTACCGCTATGTACGCCGCTCCTTTTTTGTAGATCTGTGGAACACTCCAATTGTGTAAGATAAATAAGGATTTTAGGGTGGGTAAAAATATGTTTCTTTCCTCGTAAACTCGCTATTTTTTCTTTCTTTAACCTGCAGGAAATCGTGTAGATTATTTCACCTAAGACAAAATCAATTTGCATTTTGTGACCGTCAGTCATATTATGACCAGTAGTCTACATAAGGCCTAATATGACAAGTCCCTCTAGAAAACAGCGAGAGTTTGAACGCAGAGAAGAAGATATTTTCGATGCTGCTTTAGCACTTTTCTCACACCCCAAATGGGAGTCTGTGACTATTGAGCAGATAGCCAAGCGGGCTGGAGTAGGTAAAGGCACGGTATACAAACATGTCTCGAGTAAGGATGAATTGCTTTTTAAGCTCATGCTTCAATTTTATCGGGGTCTGTTACAAAGCTTTCAACTAGAAGACACAGAGAGCAAAGATGTACTCCAAAGCTTTAAACATATCTTCAAAATTTCCTTCCAGTATCACCTAGACCACTGTGAATATCGGTACATCGTCGAACACACCAATAGAATTGACTTCAAAGAAAGAGCAGACGAGCGCTGGCATGATGCTTTTTTGGAGTTGGACACCGCTTTTAGCCAGTGGGGAGACCCTCTACTGATTGAGGCGATGGACCAAGGGTTAATCGCCCGACGTCCTCTCGACCATATCAGCATAGGCATGCATGCCTGCTTTGATGGCACCGTCAATATGTTGTGGTCAGGTAAAGATTGGTGCTCTCACGGCAGTAAAGAAGACATTATCGAGGCTGCCACCGAATTTATGATGGCTGGTCTTGTTGGGAAAAACTAATCGATTATGACCTCTCGTCATCATTAGCCAGAAATTAGATTGAGATGATTATGAAAAAATCGACATACCTTTCATTGGGACTATTACTCCTTGTTGTTGTTTGGATGTTAAGTGGCATATTTGCAAATACATCAGAACCCCAAGCAACCACAACATCCTCATCTACAAGTCCAAACAAACCACTACAAAAAATGACCGTTGGTGTTCAGGATATTGAGTCAGAAGATGTCGCTCGAGAAATTGTTATTCAAGGGGAACTCGAACCCTTGAGAGAAGTGGAGATCAGGGCCCAAACCACCTCACGCGTGCTTAGTCTCCCCGTAGAAAAAGGTGAATACGTTGCCGCAGGTACCCTGCTTGTTCAACTGGCCACAGAAGATCGTATCGCCCGACTCAAAAGTGCTGAGGCTGAGGTGACCAGTCAACAACTCGAAGTAGCGGGCGCAAAGACACTCCAAAAACGTGGACTACAATCGGAAAATCAGCTGAGGTCCAGAGAAGCGGCCCTCGCAGTTGCTGAAGCCACATTACAAACAGCCGAACTGGAACTTGAATACATTGCTATCAAAACGCCCTTCAACGGTATCCTTGAAAGCCGCTATGTGGAGCTTGGCAGCCACCTAGAAAAAGGGGATAAGGTTGCGTTAATCATTGATGAATCCACCGTCAAGGCTGTGGGTTACGTGTCACAACAAAGTGCTGGCCAACTACTTCTTGGTCAGCAAGTCCACATTCGCTTACTTGATGGCCGGGAAGCCTCTGGCGAACTCACCTACATATCCAGTGTAGGGGACCCTCAAACCCATAGTTTTCGTATTGAAGCCAAAGTGGATAATACCGATGGCATGTTAAATGCTGGCGTCAGTATTGAATTAAGTATCACTACGGGCTACGAAGCGGCTCACTTTGTTTCTCCGGCCGTGCTCTCTCTTAATACCAGTGGTGAAGTGGGCATTAAAAGCGTTAATGAAGATAGCATTGTTAACTTTCACCCGATTAAATTACTTCGCACTGGAGCAGACGGTGTCTGGGTCACAGGTTTACCCGATAAAGTACGCATCATTACTCAGGGCCAGGGCTTTGTTAATGTTGGAGAACCCGTAACAGAGGTTCCAGCCTCTTGAGGGTAATAATATTATGAATGCCATCATTGATCTTGCCTTTTCCCGAAGCCGAACCGTATTACTCAGCCTGCTCTTTATTCTGGTTGCGGGTGCCATCGCCTACCAAAATATCCCTAAAGAAGCTGAACCAGATATTACGGTTCCCTTTATTTATGTCTCTATGACCCATGAAGGCATCTCGCCAGAAGATGCAGAGCGCCTGTTAGTTAAACCCATGGAGAAAGAACTCCAGTCCATTGAAGGACTGAAAGAAATGAAGAGCACGGCTGGCGAGGGCCACGCCTCGGTGCAATTAGAATTCAGTGCAGGGTTTGATAGCAAGCAAGCCCAAGCGGATGTCCGCGAAAAAGTCGATATCGCCAAAATAGAACTTCCAGAAGACACCGATGACCCTGAGGTCATAGAAATCAACGTTGCTTTATTTCCTGTATTAACAATTTCCCTCTCCGGGCCTCTACCAGAACGTAGCTTGGTTAACATCGCCCGAGAATTACAAGACCGCATTGAAGCACTACCCGGTGTATTGGAAGCTGCCATCGGCGGCGATAGAGAAGCACTGCTTGAGATCATCGTAGATCCCGCTGTAATGGAGACCTACCAAGTTCAATATGAACAGCTGTTTTCCTTCGTTAGGAATAACAACCTACTGGTCGCGGCCGGAGCAATGGACACGGGTGCAGGCCGCTTGGTACTAAAAGTACCGGGCGTTATTGAGGACTTAAACGACCTATTGGGTATGCCCGTTAAAGTAGATGGAAACCGCGTGGTGACTTTTGGGCAGGTGGCCAACATACGCCGAAGCTTTAAAGATCCCGAGAGTTTTGCCCGTGTCGGAGGACAGTCTGCCGTCACCCTAGAAGTAAAAAAACGAGTCGGTGCCAATATCATCGAGACGATTACTCAGGTGCGGCAATTGGTTGAAACCAAACGGCAACACTGGCCTGAGGCACTTGACGTTGCTTATATGCAGGATAAGTCGGATCAAATTCGGGATATGTTAGGCGACCTGCAAAATAATATTCTGTCGGCCATCATTTTGGTCATGATTGTGATTATTGCCGCCCTGGGTTTACGTTCCGCCTTTCTCGTAGGACTCGCCATTCCCGGCTCCTTTCTGGCCGGTATCCTCGTACTCAATGCCATGGGCTTTACCATGAACATCGTCGTACTGTTCAGCCTTATTCTCGTGGTGGGCATGTTGGTCGATGGAGCCATTGTTGTTATTGAATTGGCTGACCGACGAATGAGCGAAGGTCAGCACCCAAATACAGCCTATGCCTCTGCAGCCAAACGTATGGCTTGGCCAATAGCGGCCTCAACCATCACAACCCTTGCCGTCTTTATGCCACTGCTATTTTGGCCAGGGATGGTAGGGGAATTCATGAAGTTCCTGCCCATTACCGTCATCATTGCATTATCCGCATCCCTCTCTATGGCACTGATCTTCATTCCTGTCTTGGGAGGAGGTATTACCCGAGAACAAAACCATCCTGAAAAAATGGTTGAAGGTCCAATAACAGAAAATTACGTCCAGCTATTGGGTAAATTATTAAAACACCCAGGTAAAACACTCATGGTGGCCATCGTCGTGATGGCCGGTGTTTATATCGTTTATGGGAAACTTGGCAAAGGCGTTGAATTCTTCCCAGAAGTCGAACCCGAACTAGCTTTGATTCAGGTTCACGCTCGAGGTGATCTTTCTATTTATGAAAAAGATGCAATCGTCAGGCAGGTCGAACAGCGTGTACAAAACCTGGATGAATTACAGTCTGTCTACGCCCGATCTTTTAATAAGGACAACGGCCAAAATACAGCGGAAGATGTCATTGGCATTATTCAATTAGAATTTATTGATTGGGATAAACGACGTCCAGCGGCAGAAATTCTCAATGAAATGCGTCAGCTGACTACAGATATTCCCGGCATTCAACTTGAATTCCGGAAGGCTGAAAACGGCCCCTCCGAAGGAAAACCGATACAAATTGAATTCAGTGGGCGCGACTTTTCGCGGGTACCTGCAGTCGTAGCACAAGTCCGCACTATCATGCTGGAGCAAGGTGGGTATGTCGATATAGAAGATGACCGGCCACTACCTGGTATCGAGTGGCGTATTGAGGTAAATCGAGAACTTGCAGCCCGCTATGGTGCAGACATAGCGACATTGGGTAATGCCATACAAATGATTACCAACGGCATTAAAGTGACGGATTATCGTCCCGATGACAACGATGACGAAGTGGACGTCAGGGTCCGTTTTCCTACCAGCGATCGCCATTTGGGACAGCTGGATCAGTTACGTATCGCCACACCTACTGGCATGATTCCTATCAGTAACTTTGTCACCATCAAACCCGCACCAAAGAGCGGCACCCTAACCCGGGTAAATGCCCGTAGAACGACGACAATTAAAGCGGATGTTGCCGAAGGCGTGCTTCCCGATAGCCAACTAAAAAGTTTGTTAGCCGTCTTGTCAAAAACCCAACTCGACCCACAGGTCTACATCAATTTCAAAGGAGAAGATAAAGACCAACGTGAGGCCATGGAATTCCTTATGGGTGCCTTCCTGACAGCCCTCGTCCTGATGGCCTTAGTATTAGTCACCCAATTCAACTCGATTTATCAGGCGTTCTTAGTACTGTCAGCCATCGTTTTTTCCACTGCGGGGGTTCTTCTTGGACTTCTGATTACGGCACAGCCCTTTGGTATTGTCATGGTCGGACTGGGTATCATCGCTTTGGCGGGTATCGTGGTAAACAACAACATTGTCTTAATTGATACCTATAACCGAATGCGAAGAAATGGACTAGATGCCATCAGCGCAGCACTGGAAACAGGCCGTCGCCGGCTTCGTCCGGTATTTCTAACGGCCTTTACAACTGTCCTGGGTTTAATGCCTATGGTGCTGGCCATGAACATTGACCTGATCAACCGTGATATTAGTTTTGGTGCGCCTTCAACCCAATGGTGGACACAATTGGCCAGTGCAATTGCTGGTGGCCTATCATTTGCCACCCTATTAACACTGGTTTTGACCCCATGTTTATTAGTGATGGGAGAACAAATTCTAGAGCGTATTTCTTCGATAAAAGGACGTATATCGTCTTTTACATTCAAGCTGTTTAATCGAGAAAAAACAGATGCAGAGAGTACCCACTGATTCTGTTAAAGTGGGTCCTGTTTGGCTGGCTTCTATTTAAAACTACCGGCCACCCCACTCTTTAACAACACGCCTACACCCTTTGAATCAGGAATACCCCATTGTCTCTGTTGCAATCTTTACCACTACATAAACAGCTTTTTAAAGCACTTGAAAAGCTCACCTTTACTGAAGCGACCGCAGTTCAGGAGCAAGCCATCCCCCCGGCTCTCGCTGGCAAAGACCTGATGGTGTCAGCACAAACAGGTAGTGGTAAAACCGCCGCTTTTCTATTACCCATATTACAGCGCATGTTGACGTTAGATTCACCTAAGAGCGGAACACGGGCATTGATATTGTTGCCCACTCGAGAGCTGGCGCTACAAACTCAAAAGCACTTTGAGCAATTGGCAGCGTTTACCTATATCAAATCTGGCTTAATTATCGGGGGAGAGGCTTTTAAACATCAGATAGCAACACTCAGAAAAAACCCAGAAGTATTGATTGCTACACCCGGGCGGCTAGTAGAACACCTTGAAAGAGGCACGCCTGACTTTAGTGACCTGGAAATACTGGTATTGGATGAAGCGGACCGCATGCTCGATATGGGTTTCGCCATTGATATGCACACCATTGCTGAAAGCTGTAATAAACAGCGACAAAACCTATTATTTTCAGCCACACTCAATCACAAAGAATTGGGGCGAATAAAAGCCACTTTTAAAAACCCAGAGTTTATTGAAGTGGATTCACACCGGCAACAGCATCGCCAAATCACCCAGCAACTTATATTGGCAGATGACAAAAAACACAAGGAAGCATTAGTCGCGGCACTCCTCGCTGAGGAAAACACACATAAAGTCTTCATTTTTTGTAAGACACGCTTACAGTGCGAACAATTAAGCAACGTTTTAAAATACAAAAAATTTAAAGTGGGCTGTATCCACGGAGAAATCCCACAAAGTGGCCGAAAATATATCATGAACCAGTTTCGGCAAGATAGCATAGAAGTACTCGTTGCTACCGACCTTGCCGCTCGCGGGCTGGATATCAATGACGTAGACCTAGTCATCAACTTTAGCATTGCGCAATCTGGCGATGACCATATACACCGTATTGGCCGGACTGGCCGTGCAGGAAAAGAAGGCAAAGCCATAACCATTATTGATTCCAACGAATGGAATCAGATGTCCAGCATCGAACGTTATTTAAAAATACGGTTTGAACATCGAGTCATTCAAGGCTTAAAAGCCAAATACAGCGGTCCTAAAAATGTTAAAAAGTCTGGAAAAGCCGCAGGTACAAAAAAGAAAAAAAATGACGATAAAAAAGTAGGGTCTAAAAAAACTAGCGCTAAAAAGCTGACCCAGAAAAAAATGGACCAGAAAAAAACCAACGCAGCAAAACCCAAGCGGCCCAAAGAGAATGACAGACAAACAGGGTCCGGTGATGGCTTTGATGTTTTGATAAAGAGAAAATAGAAAATTTATTTATAGAGTTTCAACGCTATTTCTGCCCCGCTCACTAATTTTGAAACAATAAGTAGCCAATATAGGCGTGAGTTTGACGAGTTCAATCAGCGAGATCGCATCCCTGACTGGACTCTCTATAGCCATGATAACCAAGGATTTTCTTTAAATGTAAGCCCTAAATTATAAGAGAAACACCTTCTACTTGCGACACAGACCTGGCCTCTGTTCGCTCAATCATTTTAACGATTGCTGACTGAATAACCTCATCTTCTCTAACATCACTTTTACTTGAAAACCTTTCCTCCAGAGGTTCTTTGCCCTCCTCCAAAATAAAGGTGACCAACACTTCACTCGCATGGTTAGCAGTTCCACCATAATACTCTAAGGTGATTTTTGGATAACCTTGAAAGCCCATTTTAACTTTCTTTGCTATACGCTTTTTTGACTTTTCTAAATTCATATCTAATTCTCAGGAAAAGTATAATGCCTCAACAATGTAAGCGAGTCTCATGCTACCAACCAAATTTTTTTCGTTTCTCTAACACCACACTGATGCCATAAAGAATATCTGACAATAACGTACATTATTCATAAAATCCTAGAGTATATTCCAGCTCACTTGACTTGTAATGTTAAATAACTGACGACGATATAGCGCAGTAGTTTTCCGACGGCAACCAAAACAACAAACCAAAATAGACGAATTCTTAAAATGCCTGCTATAACAGTTAATGGATCACCAATGATAGGAACCCAGGCAAAACATAGAGAGAACATTCCATATTTTGTGAAACGCTTTTCTGCTCGAACAAACTCATCTTCTGACAGTTTTAACCACTTTTTTATCACCTCCAAGCTAGCCCAATAACCCAATGCATAATTCGTCAATGAGCCCAACACATTTCCAGTTGTTGCAATAATAACTAATGCTGTGGGTGATAAACCTTTCATCAACAAAACGCCCAGAACAATTTCTGAGCTTAAAGGTAGAATTGTCGCCGCCAGAAATGCTGAAACAAAAAGGCCGAAATAGCCGAGCTCAGTAAAATAATCCATTGTTTTGATGCACTACATTTGTATATCTCACCTGCTCGATAACAATGTTAGTGAATCCTCCCCATCCATCCCAAGTTTAACTAGATGATTTATCTTTTAGTCTATTACTATTTTATGAAGTAAAAGTGAAAAATTTATGGCGTATAAACGTGCAATATCATTCAAAGAAACATTTGAACGTATCTCAGGGAATAAAGACTTGGAAAATGAAAAACTGGATTAAAAAAGCAAAAAACTGAGTCTGCCCATAATCGGAAACACCCAACATGGGCAGACCAAATCTGAAAAATTAAGCCGAACGCAGACCGCCGAGCAACTTATCAACACTGTCCTTCGCATCGCCAAACAACATACGGGTATTCTCTTTAAAGAAGAGTGGATTCTCTACGCCCGCATAACCTGAGGCCATACCACGCTTGAGCACCACTACCTGACGCGCTTTCCATACCTCCATTACGGGCATACCGGCAATGGGGCTGTTTGGATCTTCCATTGCTGCCGGGTTAACGGTGTCATTGGCGCCAATAACCAAAACCACATCTGTGGTTGGAAAGTCATCGTTAATCTCATCCATTTCCAACACAATGTCGTAAGGCACTTTGGCTTCCGCCAAAAGTACATTCATGTGTCCGGGTAAACGTCCCGCCACTGGATGGATACCAAAACGAACCGTTACACCCTTATCCCGAAGCAGTTTGGTGATCTCTCCCACTGCATTTTGGGCTTGCGCTACAGCCATTCCGTAACCTGGAACAATGATGACTGATTCTGAAGAGTTTAACTCTTCGCAGACATCCTCTATGGAAGATTCCTGTACCGTCAGATCTGAATCAACCACAGCACTGGCGCCGTTAGAAGTTTGACCAAAACCACCCAGAATAACGCTGATGAACGAACGATTCATTGCTCGACACATGATGTAACTCAAAATGGCACCACTACTACCCACCAGAGCACCGGTCACAATTAACAGGTCATTACCCAACATAAAGCCAATGGATGCCGCAGCCCAACCGGAATAACTGTTAAGCATCGACACCACCACGGGCATATCCGCACCACCGATGGCCAAAATCAGATGAACGCCCAATATTGAGGCAACCACCGTCATAATAATCAGAGGGAGCATACCCCCGGCGGTAGTATCCGCCCCCAAAAACCACGCACCCAACAACAAAGTGAAGCCCAGCGCGATCAAATTCATGAGATGACGGCCTGGCAGCGTCAAAGCGGAACTGGAAATACGCCCGTCTAACTTACCGCAAGCAATCAAAGAACCGGTAAAGGTGATCGCACCAATAAAGATGCCAAGGAAAACCTCCACCAGCTTAATGGTGTGCTCTGCACCATGAGTGACAACCAATGGGTCGAGATAACCTGAAAAGCCAACAAAGACCGCCGCTAAGCCAACAAAGCTATGCAGTAAGGCCACAAGCTGTGGCATCTGGGTCATTTCTACTCGATTGGCAAGAAACATCCCTACACCAGCACCAATCAGTATCGCAATAACGATGGAGGCAATACCCGCTATTCCCATACTGACACTGGCAATAGTAGCGCCCACAGCAATAAGAATTCCGGCTATTCCGTAGAAATTACCACGGCGCGCTGATTCCTGATGGCTTAATCCGCCAAGGCTGAGAATGAATAATACACTGGCCACGACATAGGCCACACTAACAAATCCTGTACTCATGATCTGGTCTCCTATTTGCGGAACATTTTGAGCATACGATGGGTTACCTTGAACCCACCTGCTATATTTATCGTGGCAATCAACACCGCCACAAAAGATATAATGCCTACGCCAGCATTACCCGCCTGAACCAAATGAAGAATGGCTCCAATTACAATGATTCCGCTAATTGCATTTGTCACACTCATTAGAGGGGTATGCAACGATGGCGTCACATTCCAGACCACCTGCCAACCAATAAAACAAGCCAGCACGAAAACGGTGAAATGACTAAGGAAACTCTCGGGAGCGTAGCCACCAATACCGAACAGAACGGCTACTGTTACTGCTAGCAATGACCCTTTACCCATCCACTTTTTAGCCCAAGATTCTGGCGGCACCTTACCTGCGGGAGAAGGCTCTTCTGTGCTGGGGGGCGGCGCGGCTACCGACACCTCCACCTTGGGTGGTGGCCAGGTAATTTCACTGTCCTTGACAACGGTAACACCACGTATGACCGTATCTTCCATATTAACTTGGGGCTGCCCGTCTTTTTCTGGGGTCAAATCAGATAACAAATGTACTAAATTACTGGAATACAGATCGCTTGATACCTTTGCCATACGGCTAGGCAAATCGGTATAGCCAATCAGTGTAACATCATGGTCCACAGCCACTTTTCCTGGCACGGTAAGTTCACAGTTACCACCTCGCTCGGAGGCTAGATCCACTATTACACTGCCCGGTTTCATGGATTGAACCATGGCAGCGGTTATCAACTTGGGTGCAGGTCTACCAGGAATAAGCGCAGTAGTGATAATAATGTCTACTTCTTTGGCCTGCTCTGCGAACAGGGCCATTTCTGCTGCGATAAACTCGTCACTCATCTGCTTGGCATAACCGCCACCACCGCCGCCTTCTTCATCGGGGAAGTCCAACTCAAGAAATTCGGCGCCCATACTTTCGACTTGTTCTTTCACTTCCAGCCGGGTATCAAAGGCTCGGACGATAGCGCCCATACTGTTAGCAGTGCCGACAGCAGCCAAGCCCGCCACACCAGCGCCGATCACCATCACTTTAGCGGGTGGCACTTTACCTGCCGCAGTAACCTGGCCAGTAAAGAAGCGGCCAAAATGATTCGCGGCTTCGATAACGGCTCGGTAACCTGCAATATTAGCCATCGCACTCAAGGCATCCATTTTCTGTGCACGACTGATACGAGGAAGACTATCAATAGCAAAAACTGTCGCTTTCTTCGCGGCAAACTGATCGAGTAATTCAGAGCTTTGGGCAGGCCAAATATAGCTGACAAGATAGGCACCCTCTTTCATCAGGTCGACTTCATGTCGATCCAACTCAGGATGCATCATCGGGGCACGTACTTTCAGGATAAAGTCTGACTGTTCCCAAAGGGAAGGAGCATCTACAGAGATAGCAGCACCTGCCGCCATATAGGCATCATCATCGTAGTGCGCAGACTCGCCAGCACCAGATTGAATCACAACCTCATAACCAAGCTTGATCAACTTCTGGACAGAGGATGGGGTCGCTGCGACCCGCCGCTCATCCAGAAAAATTTCTTTTGGTATACCTAACTTCATCATCAGCACTTTCTCCCCCAGTCAAACTTTCTCAAGCCATAAATCTCAGTTAAACCAAACGCGGTTAAAAATACAGAAGTACCCTTACTGTAATGAGCACTTTCAACCGTAACGACATCAGCTATCAATTAAAACCATTTGATAGTCAAAATACACAAACTGTGTAGCAATCCCCTATGGATGGATTATTTAGGTCGTCACTACAGACCTAACACCCCCAGCTTGGTCAAAAAAAGCCTCTCCTATCAAGTGCCGTTAAAACAGCCTAATAGTACCGGATTAACACCTCGCTCAAGCAAACTACATGAATTATTTTTAATATGAAACAATAAATAGAACTATAAATGAAACTATAAATGAAACCATATCGGACTATTATTATCTTTATCATCTGCCCTGAGCTGATCTTACTTTATAACATAACTTTCAGTATGTTACTGACTATTATCAAGGATAATAAGTTTTCCATAAAATCATTTCGCCAGATAGTTAGTCGGAGCAACCCATATTTTTATTCTCCTCGTCAACGTCTGCATCAATCTTAGTTGTTTACCGGCATACCCAAATTGTACGCATCGTTAACAAATTTAATAGCAGGAGGAAAACCAGCCTCTGCCGACTGCATGTACCAAGCCTTCCCTATGTCCCTGTCCTCTTTGACACCTAGGCCATTAAAATACAATCCCCCCAACCCATACATAGCAGCAGAGTAGCCTTTTTTGGCGGCTTCTTCGTACCACTTGGCAGCTTTGGCATAATCCTGGGTGACTAGCTGACCGGTTTGATAGAGCACCCCCAAATCAAACATCGATCGTAGATGTCCTAGTTCAGCAGCTTTTTGATAGTACTCAATTGCCTTCTCACTATTTTTTTCTGTTCCCCAACCTTCTTTATAGAGAAGAGCAAGCCCATATTGAGCCCTAGAATCTCCCTGCTCGGCAAGGGGAAGAAGAATCGAGTAACCTTTCTCAGGGTTGCCATTTCTGATGGTATCGTATGCCTCTTTAACAGCATCCCCATAGGCTCCTGCAGAAAAAATAACTACCGCAACCACACTTAAATAAAGCCGTACATATTTCATCATGTCTTCCTTATTACTAATCCATAACAACTTATTAAAATTTGTCATGTTTGCTTAAACAATCCCCCCTTCTTTATAAGTCCGCTGACAACTGCTGCAGCGATACTCAGGGGTACGACATGGTAAGGTATAATTTTCAGAAAGTTGACCTTTCACGCAGTTAGGACAGTGTAATTTCACACAATAATTCACTACATTCGTCAAAACCCAACCCAGCCCAAATGCAACGAAAACACCAACAAATACACCAATTAATTCGGGCAGATATCGCATTATGACGAGAGCTACCGCGCCTGAAAAGAGATATGCAAGTAGCATATACACCATTTTCATACGTTGCTTTAATGCCAAGGCTTCAAATGCTATCGTCATTTATACTGATTCACTGCGTTTAACCAACACCATTTATCTGACCTTAAATTGCTGTAAAAGTGCCCACTGGGAAAGATCACAAGAGCAGAGGGTCTGATATGAGCATTGACTAGGTTATCGTAGGCTTTCGTTAATGGTATCTAGCGACTTACTACCAGGACAAAGTACAGCCTCATCAAGATCACGCAACGGTTTTTCAACAGAACCAATAATTTCGTGTAAATCCTGACACTCTGGATCAAGGTACAACAAGCCAGTGAGGATCTCGCCCTTTTCTTTACACCGATGTATGGCTTGTAATGCACTCAGTCGGTCATGAAGGTTAAGGGTTTCATCCTTTTTGTAAAGGTTTATGACGGAACCATCATGCAGTGTCACCTGTTGGGTAAATCCAGGCTCATAGTCCGTGATAATTTCCTGCCTAACAGGGATAAAATCTGTTTTTCCCGTCGCTTCAATATGTTCACGAACAAATTCATAACTTTTGGTAGAGGTTGCTGTGTTATTAAATGTGACGCAGGGAGAAATAACATCAATAAAGGCAAAACCAGAATGGCTGATAGCTGCTTTAACCAGAGGGATTAATTGTTCCTTATCGCCAGAAAAACTGCGAGCCACAAATGTAGCGCCCAATTCAAGTGCCAGGGTACAAAGGTCAATGGGCTCAAATGGATTCGCACTGCCCTTTTTACCTATGGAACCTATATCTGATGTAGCGGAATCTTGCCCTTTGGTTAGACCGTAACAGCCATTATTTTCGACCAGGTACAACATATTCAAATTACGCCGAACCACATGCACAAACTGCCCCATTCCAATGGAGGCAGAATCACCATCACCAGACACACCAATATAGATCAACTCTCGATTAGCAAGATTGGCCCCTGTAGCAACTGAGGGCATTCGGCCATGCACCGAATTAAAACCATGGGAATTACCTAAAAAATAAGTTGGAGTTTTTGAAGAGCAACCAATTCCCGATATCTTTGCCACTTTATGTGGCTCGACGGACAACTCAAAACAAGCCTGAATGATCGCAGCACTAATAGAATCGTGGCCACAACCAGCACAAAGGGTAGAAATGGCCCCTTCATATTGCTTTCTGGTGTAACCCAGCTCATTAGTGGGAAGTTCCGGATGGCGGAACTCAGGACGCTGATAAGTCATGCCGTCACCTCCTTAGAAAAAGGTATTACATTGTCCTTCCCGCCACCGGTAATAGCATCAACTATCCAACGGGCTGTGACGGGAAGCCCGTCGTAACACAGTAGCGGCTTCAACTTATTTCGATTGATTTCGCATTCGTTGATCAACAACATTCTTAGCTGGCCATCGCGATTTTGTTCAACCACATAGATCTGGTCATGATTTTCAATAAAAGCCTCAACATCTGCATTAAAGGGAAATCCACGGACACGTAATGCGTCAAGATGAATACCTTTATCACCCAAGATATCAAGTGCTTCTTCAGCCGAAGCCGTGGTGGTGCCAAAATAAATCATCCCATTTTGAGTTGGCTTTGCAGCCGAAACAATTTGAGGTTGTGGCACATAGTCCTTAGCTGTTTCCCACTTAACCAGCAGGCGTTTCATATTCTCAGCATACTCATCACTACTTTCAGTGTATTTTGCGTACTGATCTCGGGATGAACCGCGAGTAAAAAAAGCACCTTTGGTGGGGTGGGTTCCAGGGTATGTGCGATAACAGATGCCATCTCCATCTATATCCAGATAACGGCCATAGCGTTCAGACATGGCTTCTAACTCAGCCTCAGAAAACACCTTTCCACGATCGTACCGTTTAGAGTCATCCCACTCCAACGGTTCTGAAAAATGTTCATTCATTCCCAAATCAAGATCACTCATCAGAATGACCGGAGTCTGTAATCGATCGGCAAGGTCGAAACTGGCGGCTCCCATCTCAAAACACTCCTTGGGAGTAGCGGGAAACATCAACACATGCTTGGTATCCCCATGAGAAGCATACGCCGCCAACAATACATCTGACTGCTGGGAGCGAGTGGGCATACCCGTCGATGGACCTGCTCGTTGTATATCAAACAGTACTACTGGCACCTCGGCAAAGTAAGCCAACCCCAGAAATTCGTTCATTAATGACACACCAGGACCAGAGGTTGCAGTAAAAGATCTAGCACCATTCCACGAAGCACCAATGACCATACCAATAGCTGCCAACTCATCTTCGGCTTGAACAATGGCGTAATTGCATTTCCCTGAGACTGGGTCGTGCCTTAACCGCTTGGCATATTTTTCAAATTCCTCAACCACGGACGTTGATGGAGTGATCGGGTACCAAGCCGCTACGGACGCACCTCCATATATCGCGCCAAGTCCAAGCGCTGCGTTCCCTTCCATCAGGATATGATTATTAACCATCTCACGCCGCTCTACCTGAATACCGAGGGGGCAAGAAAAATTTTCCTGTGCATATTGATAACCTAGCTCCAAAGCATGAAGATTAGGTGCTATCAATTTTTCTTTGCCCTTAAATTGATCCTGTACCAGAGCTTTAAGGACATCAAATTCAATGGCTAACATGGCAGCTAATGCACCAATATAGATAACATTTTTAAATAATTGGCGCTGACGCGGGTCGCTATATTCTCGCCGAGATATGTCCGTCAGAGGAATACCGAGAAGAGTGATATCGTCACGGTGCAACGTTCTATCCAGAGGTTTTGTATTGTCGTAAACGAAATAACCACCAGGCTCCACGGTCTTAATATCCTGAACAATACTTTGGGGATTGATGGCCACCATAATATCTACGCCGCCACGGCGACCGACGTAACCCTTATCATTAACCCGCACTTCATACCAAGTGGGCAGCCCTTGGATATTGGAAGGAAAGATATTTTTTGGGCTTACAGGAATACCCATGCGAAAAATGGTTTTGGCAAACAGATTATTTGCACTAGCAGATCCAGTACCATTCGTGTTCGCAAAACGTATCACGAAATCATTGACGGACTTTATTTGCTGCATAGTTATTTACTGCCTGTTTATTTGTTCTCTCAGTTTTATTTTATTTAAACAGTGGAGCAGCCTTAGTCACCTGATAATAAAATTGCTGCATATCCCAAGCTGCTGTTGGGCAACGCTCAGCACAGAGCCCACAATGAAGGCATACATCTTCATCTTTCACCATAACCCTACCGGTATTGAGATCACCGGACACATAAAGGTCCTGATCTTCATTTCGTGCTTTTACTCTGAGTTGTTGTCGCAACTCAGTTTCTTCACTATTGCCAATGAAATTAATACAGTCCATCGGGCAAATATCGACACAGGCATCGCATTCAATGCATTTGTCATCAAAAAATACCGTTTGCACATCACAATTTAGGCACCGTTCCGCTTCTGCAAAAGCTGTCTTAAGGTCAAAACCCAACTCAACTTCTAACTTACGATTCTGCAATGCGCTCGTCAGTTCCACGAGCGGTACTATTTTTCTCAGGTCAGTCGTGACATCGTTATCGTAACTCCACTCATGAATACCCATTTTTTGGCTAATCAAGCTGGAACCTGGCGGGGGCCTCTGGTCGACCTGCTTGCCCTCGCAAAACAAATCAATGGAGACGGCGGCTTGATGCCCATGGGCAACAGCAGTAATGATATTTGTAGGTCCAAAAGCAGAATCACCACCAAAGAACACTTTTGAACAAGAAGACTGGAAGGTTTGTGGATTCAAAACAGGCATGCCCCAATCATCAAATTCGATACCGGCATCAGCCTCAATCCATGGAAAAGCATTTTCCTGACCAATAGCCACCAACACCTCATCACAAGGGAACAGAACAGGTTCATCTCCTGTCGGGACGAGAGAACGCTTACCGCTATCATCGTAAGTAGCACTCACTTTCTCGAAACGCATGCCCACCAACTTGCCGCCTTCATGTACAAATTCCAATGGCACATGATTTTCAATAATGGGGATACCCTCATGAATGGCATCCTCTTTTTCCCAAGTGGAGGCCTTCATCTCCTCAAAAGGACTCCGGACAATGACTTTAACCTCGTCTCCACCAAGGCGACGCGCAGTACGGCAACAATCCATCGCCGTATTACCACCACCCAGAACAATGACTCGCTTACCAATTTTCTCGACATGTTCAAATGCCACACTGGCTAACCAATCGATACCCACATGGATGGATTTGTCACCTTCCTGCCGGCCAGGCAACGTGGGTAAATCACGGCCACGAGGCGCACCAGAACCTACAAAAATAGCATCATAATTCTGACCTATGAGTTCTTTCAGGCTATCCACGTAGTGATTAAAGTGCGTCACCAAGCCCATGCCTAAGATATAGCCCACCTCTTCATCTAATACCGTTTCTGGCAAACGAAACGAAGGGATTTGGCTGCGCATGAAGCCACCGGCTTTTGACTGTTCATCGTAGACATCTAATGTATAGCCTAAGGGAGCCAAATCCCGAGCAACGGTCAAAGAGGCAGGACCTGCACCAATCAAAGCAATTTTTTTGCCATTATTTTGGGCAGGAATAGTCGGTAAGCGAGATTTAATGTCGTCTTTAAAGTCCGCAGCAACTCGCTTCAGGCGACAGATCGCTACAGGCTCAGACTCAACTCTTCCACGACGACATGCGGGTTCACAGGGACGATCACAAGTACGTCCTAATACACCGGGGAAGACATTGGACTCCCAGTTAATCATATAGGCATCGGTATATCGCTGTTGTGCGATCAGTCGAATATATTCAGGGACTGGTGTATGCGCAGGACAGGCATACTGACAATCCACTACTTTGTGGAAGTACTCTTGATCTTTGATGTCTGTAGGCTTCAAAAGAAATCCCCATTTCACACAAAATCAATTTCATTAACAATACTGCTAGTTTTGTTACGCTGCAACAATGTCCCATGTTTTTTTTCGCTATTTATACGAAGTGAAAAAAAATTTAGTAAAAAATAGAGATCCGATATCGTCCATAAAATGACGAGGACTGGGGAATAAGTACCCCAACAAACCCCAATTGACTCGGTGTCACTCGTTCAAAATGAATGCATTACTGGTCAGTAAAAGCGTTTTCTTACTCACATTAGCAGTGTTTTTACTTTATATAAAAACAATCAAGCCGCCTTCTTTCGACCCTGGATACTCACCTCAAACAATTCTGGTTTTAGCAAATACCGTCATGCCCACACCGAGAAACCTGTTGGCATGTTTTTCGCTAATCCTGTTGGCATGTTTTTCGCTAATAATGCCATGGCCTAATAAATAATATGAAAATAACTGATATAGCCATAACCCCAATATCGGTGCGCCAAGCAAATCAATGCCATTACCACCAACCAAAAACTAATAAGAGACATATCCACCTCTTTTAGTTCTTTTATCTTCAATATACGACTGATGGAAAACAATAAGACTGTAATAACAGCAACAAAACTGCTGAAAGAAAGGTAGCCATAGCAGGAAGATGGTGCCGTTTTATCAAAAATAAGTTGATAAGTAAAAAGACCGAATAAACCAACGATAAAGCAGAAAAAAAAGAAATCTAGAATCAGTACTTTCCAGCACCTTTGGCATAAACTTTTCTATACCAATATTCCAACAAACATGCGGCTAAGACAGTCCCGTATTCCATAAGATAAACCCACAAGGGCAATTCAAAGGGCTCATATTGGGTGGAACCTAAATTGATACCAATGGCATCGGACAGCATTACTGAAGCAGAAAAGGTCCAACTCCACAAACTTGGGTAAAGTACGGCAAATGGTAATAACCACAGTAAATACCAAGCGTTAACCACTGGAGCTACTAAGAAAAACACACCAAAAATTATATCGCCGCGGGGTATTTTCCACACGCTGTTTTGGCTATGCAGCCAGAACAGCCGCACGTAAATCACCAAAAAACCAAACCCTAACAGAAGCTTTACAGACAAGGGGCCTAGCCACTGCACCATAACGCCATACATCGAGCTATTAAATTGCCACTCCCTGGCAAAGACCATTAACCCTGAAATATCTGACGCCCCGTGCCAGATAAACGGCCCATAAAGCGCCAATAACGTTATGACAAACACAACCCAATAACGTAGTCGCATACGCCACAACACAAAAGGTACCAACAGAAGCGCAAAAACTTTGGCCCCGACACTTAGCCCAAGCGCCACCGCTGCCAAAGTAAATTGCTGACGATAGCGGCCATACAAAGCCCCCACCAGCAACATAGCACCGAGACCATCCGGATGAGCAGTAAATGCCAGCTCTTTAATAACCAGTGGCGACCACGCGTACAGTAACACCCATCGTATATCGGCCTGTTTCAACGACACTAACTTCAGTAACAGGAGTATCAAGGCCATATCTACCACAACATACAACAGCTGTAATGGCCATATTTTTGCGGGTGCTATCACGTACCCTAACAAAAAAGTGTATTCAACCGTAGGGGCATAAATGGTGGGAACATTGGGATAATTAATTCTGGCCAACAACTGTCTAAATTGTTCAGGAATAGACCCATCACCAAAAAAATCAGAGGGTGCTATACCGTAGGGAGACCCAGCCTCAAAAAAAAGATATCCATCCCAAAGGTAACGAAAAAAATCACTCTCCCACAGAGGGTCTCCCAGAACACCAATAACACGAAAACACAAAGCCCAAATCAAGATCCTGAATGGCGTCAAAGCCGCCACGCTTGAAAACCCAAACACCACCAGAGTTGCCACAAAGCTGAGCGCCAGTAGCGCGTAAAACTCCCACAAGGAAAGGAATTCGGGCTGCACCGAGAGCCAAGCCAAGATGCCATAGGCAATGGCACAGACTAAACCAGCACCATCTTGCCACCTAATAGATAAATAAAAATCAGGCCTTAAACCGAGAAATTTCTTGGTATCTCTGTAATCTGTATTTTCGGCCGTCATATGAATCCAGTTTTTTTATCATTTTTTTACCTCCAAACTTTTCATCTCTCAAGCTTTTACCTCAAAAAATAAATAGCAGCATACAAATGCTGAAGTGAGAGTTCGCTATCGATAAAAAATTTCCTCTTACCCATGTCCTCTTATCCCATGAACCATCAACCATCAACCATGAACTAATTTTATAAGAACTATTTTCTATTCCCAGACTCTACACTGCTCACAATAACGGTAATTTACTGATAGCTTCAGAAAAACTGAGCATCTCTTTCGGCACACAAAATCAGGCACACAATGAAAATAATACATTACCGTCTACCTATGTTATTTCTACCATTGCTGGTATTCGTCGGACTAGCCTCTTCAGCATCTGCCTCCGTCAACCTAGCGCCCCCTTCACTAGATGACCCCTACTATCTTGGTCAGCTTACCTATCACAAGAAGCTAGCCTGTGGCACCTGCCCTCTAGCAAAAACAACTTTAGATGCGGAAAAGGCAAAAGACTTTATTAAATCCCTTAAAACTGACAAACAGTTTTTAACGATATTAACGGATAAAGAACGCTCAGCTGTCGCCTTTTATATCGAAGAGTTTTTTGCTCCACGCTAGCCCTCAAACTGACATCATAAATTCTCGAGGAAATGATTTGACGTATCAGAATCAACAAGTTGCCTGCATCATTCCCGCCAGAGATGAAGCTAAATCCATAGGGTTTGTAATTAAAGGCCTTCAGCAATTAAAAAATGAAGCGGGACACTCGCTGATTGATAAGATCGTTGTTTGTGACAATGGATCAGTCGATGAAACAGCGAGCATAGCTCAAGCTCTGAATGTACGGGTTATTAGCCAGCCTCAACCCGGATATGGCATCGCCTGCCTTACCGCACTGACTCAAACTACAAACGCTGACATTGTTTTATTCATAGATGGCGACAATGCCTTTCGAGCAGAACAGGCCATATTACTCATTAATTCAGTAGCGAACGGTATAGACCTCGCCATTGGATCACGAGCTTTAGGCAGCATAGAACAAGGAGCCCTCACGCCCCCCCAGCGTTTTGGCAATTGGCTTGCCTGTTATCTGATTCAATGGTTCTGGAAAAGAACGGTCAGCGATCTAGGACCCTTTCGGGCTATATCCCAAGAAGCCCTAAAAAAATTGGCCATGGAAGATAAAAGTTTTGGCTGGACTATAGAAATGCAAATAAAAGCCATTCAAAAAGGAATGATGGTCGTTGAACACCCCGTGGACACCTATTGTCGCTTGGGCCATTCTAAAATCAGCGGTACAGTTAAAGGGACCATAGGTGCTGGGGTAGGTATTTTATCGATAATAGCAAAGCTCCGGTGGCGCCAATTCCGAAACAACTCTGCCTCTTCCAGCCGCTCATTCTCTTCATACTCAGGAACAACTCAAGGGAGAAATCCATAGTGCCCATACCCACACGATATACTGTCAATCTTCGTACGTACTTGTTAATAACAATGCTCGCCTTTCTTTCGGTTGTTTCTCAAATAACCTATGCAGCCCCCACCAACAAACCTTTAATATTTTGGGTAGATAATGACGAAAACAATACCCATAAAATAAATCACGGTCTGTGGCAGGCGTTACTAGACAGTTATCTAACCAGTAATCACCCTAGCGGGGTTAATCGTTTTAATTATGCGATGGTAACTTCTGGTGATCGCAAAAAATTAAATGATTACCTTAACAACCTGCAACAGCTCGACCCTCGCACCTATAACCGAGCTGAACAACAAGCGTACTGGATTAATCTCTACAATGCGTTAACTGTTGAATTGATACTAAAGAACTACCCCGTGGAATCTATCACCAAGCTAGGTGAAAGTTATTTTAGCTTCGGCCCATGGGATGACAATGTAGCCACTATTCAGGGGAAGAAGCTTTCCCTTAACAATATAGAACACGGTATTTTAAGGGCGCTATTTAAGGATAATCGTATTCACTACGCAGTTAATTGTGCCAGCATCAGCTGCCCCAATTTGGCAGCACAAGCCTTTACTGCAGAGAATACCAACCAGCTTCTTGATCAAGGGGCAAAGCAATATGTCAATCACCCCAGAGGGGTTGTTTTCAAAGACGATACGCTCAAAGTATCGAGCATTTATCATTGGTACAAAGTTGATTTTGGTAATAACGACGAAGCATTAATCCATCACCTGATCAAGTATGCCGAACCTGAATTGGCAGATAAATTACAGCATTACCAAGGCAATATTGAGCACCATTACAATTGGTATCTCAACAAACCACTGCAACATAATAAGACTGGATAATTAATGAAAACCTTCTTTCAAATCGTTGCTTTTTTTATCATTTCATCAATGCAGTCCTGGGCAGAAACCACTGAAAAAATAATAGAAAAAAACAACACGTATAGCAATGACCAACCCAGCATCAACTGGTCATCTCCAGACGACATTAAAAATCATATGGTATACAAGCTCATGCCAGTTAAAGGGGAGGCAACCTTTGCCCCCAATCTTGTTTTATTAGATCCCGCTCTCTCTAAAAATTTCTCAGAAATTTACCTAGTAAGAACTGAGAATTTTGAGGAAGGCGAGGTCTTCACCTTATATGTCACCGCGTTATACCACGATATCAAGTGGCGCAACTATACAAGTGTAACAAGCCCAAGGGCTGATGATTTATTTTTCACCTCAATAACTAAAAAAGTTCATGATTGTGACAAAAATATCTCCTGTCAATACGAAGAAAAGATGTCCATAGAGATAGGGTTTATAGAAATAATAGATTCGCTAACAACCAATCTCGAATTAAATATCATTGGTGATAAAACACAAGAAATCACCCTGCCAAGCAACTATTTATTGGCGATGATGCGAACCATCAAGTCCGAATAAACACAACTTGGACGGTTCAGCGGGCCGCTGGAATCACCGTGAAGACGAAGACTATTATTCTAAGCCAGGCGCTCTATTCCGTTTGATGACATCAAAACAGCAACAGGTATTATTTGATAATACGGCACGTTCTGTTGGTGGCGCTAGTGAGGACATTCAGCAGCGGCATATTAATCATTGTACTAAAGCTGATCCAGCCTACGGCAAAGGTGTTGCAGATACTCTGGAAAGAATGAAGCTATAAAAAACTAGGGGCTGACCCAGATAACATGAAATTATGTTATACAGGCA
>TARA_R110001592_G_scaffold11657_10_pt1 | contig 22944 bp, 30 predicted proteins | sample TARA_R110001592 | Tara Oceans TARA_R110001592 (sample SAMEA4398387) | marine metagenome | biome: Polar Biome; feature: [SRF] surface water layer (ENVO:00010504); material: water (ENVO:00002006), including particulate matter (ENVO:01000060) such as... | depth 5 m | reverse complement strand
GTCATCACTCCTGGATTCGTTATGAAAGTTATAAAATATTTTTTCATTCAGAAACTTCGGGAGGATTTGGCCAACCTGGTGGACACATAGGTACACTGTAAGGTTCACTCATAATAGACTCTACAATTTTTTCATCAATATTTACGGGGTTTATAGCATCACTATCTCTCCATAGAGATGGCATATCTAAAAGTACTCTACCTGATGTCTCTGCAGGGACAATACTTCTAATACAGAGTGGGGGAAGTTGATAATCCATAAAAAAAGGGGATGCCGTCGCACCCCCATTATAACACCTAGATGTTTATTTTATATGAACAATCAGAAGTTGTACTTGACGCCCAACTTTGCTCCATATCCACGGTCAAGATCTTCATCACCAGAACCGATGAATGATACTTCACCATATGCACCCAGTGCATCGGTAACAGCAAACCCAAGACCTGCCTTACCAGAAGGAACGGTGTCGCTCTCGCCACTGTCAGGGGAGACTACACTAGCGCCGCCTTGAACATAGTACGAAGCAGACTCACCGAGTGCGCCTTCATACCCAACATGAAGATCTGTCGTGGTCGAATTGTAGTCGGATCCAGTCCAACCAGAATTAGCCTCGACATTGACATAGGGTCCTGCAAAGACAGCGCCAGCAGAAGCAAACAGAGCAGCGGTGGCTGCGAATACAGATTTAAACATTTGAAAATTCCTTTAATTATATCTCGTGGAGTATCCCACGGATGATAGAGAGATCGACATTCTCTCGTTTTAGATACGAACTGTCACATGTGACAGTTGTAATATTTATACATGTTACTTCCCTTCAAAACCAGGAGGAAGTCTGCCAAGGTAGGGATTAAGATCAAAGAATTGATTCCAATCCTCAACCATATTAGCATCATTCTTCCAAAAGTTCCAGAGGGCATCATGACATTGACGGTGATATACATCAACATGAATGTTATGAATATCTGACCCAAGTGCAATCTTATACATGAGTATAGGCATTGCGTAGGTCATCCCGCTATTGTAGATGAGATCATCTGCAACTGCACGGGGTTTTATTCTACCATCTAACTTGTACTTCCCTTTCCTTGTGTAAAGGTCTAGTAACTTTTGCCCGTATCTACGATTGATAACATAAGCAGCCGTTGAGAAGTCGTTAATGAACCTGTAGTGCATTTGCATTACAGGGACGGCAGGATTGATGATTGCGATTTGGAGACAGTCCCATGCAGCAGGTGCATTGCGGAAGAAATCTTTCCAAGAGAATGGCCAATGCTTGACCACATCAAGATCGCAATCATCTTCCATCATTATAGCATACTCTTCTTCAGAGTTGCTCAACCAATAATGGATAGCCTTGAGATGAGATGTGACGCATCCAATCTCACCCGAAGACATGTTGTCGGGGTACTTCCCCGCAATGATGTCACTAAGGTCATCATCACGACCATCATAAGCAGAAATCCTAGTGTTTTCTACTTCCCAATAGGCAAATTGATTCTCCATCCACTGACGGCGATCGTCTTTGCCATCAAGATTCAACCAATAGATATGGGGTAAATCTTTTAACTTGTGTACTGATTTATTTTTGTCCATGCTTGGCAATCACTTTCTGTACATTAGGAAGATAATGTTTCTGTAAGACTGATGTCCAGTCAAACTCTTTTGCATACTCTAGAATTTCTTCACGATGGGATACCGAGTACTCCCGATTCTTAATTATAGCATACTCTACGAATTCTACATCATCAATCTTAGATTCTGGGATGACTGTGATGAATTCCCTATCAGTATCAAGGTTTGCTTGAGCGAACTCGCTGACTACTACACCAAGACCAGAAGCAAAGGCTTCCATAATGACGAGAGAGTGTGCCTCACCGTCAGATAGAAGAACAAGGTTGCCATAATCAGTTAGATAATCATGAAGATACTCCTTCTTCCATTCGCCAAGATAGTTCTTGTTAGGATTAAATTTCTTATCTGCGATATTACCAGCAAAGAACAAGCTATCAATAGACTGAAACTTATGCTGACGCTTACGATAGTCAACCTTAGCAAGGTAGATACTACGATCAGGAAACTCTGGAGTATCAGTAGTACGGAACAACTCTAAGTTGACACCATTAGGTACGATGTATAATTTATCCTTAGGGATATCCCCAAGGATATGATATGCTTTCTGAATACCTTCAGAGAGACAGAACACATTTGGTCGAGTCTTCTGAAACTGACCAAAGATCTGTCCATACCCATTCATTTTATGGGACTGCTCAAGGTAGGCAAAGTGAGTTGTGCATGCACAAGGGTACTGCACATAAGGATAGAGAACAACCCAGTCATCATAATGAATATGTACGAAGTCAGGACGAAATTCATTGATCCTTTTGATGATCTCTCTAGGACTTGAGATGTTAATGATGTCAACTTCATGTCCAAGTTTATCTAAGGTAAGTTTATAGTCCCAGATTAAACTTTCTACTGCACCCCAACCTACTGGAGGGATAGCAGTAGCTGGTCCAATAATAGAAAATCTCATAATAACGATTGCAACTTCGGAATGTATTCATAAGCAAGAATGTTTTCAAGACCGAACTGGTTAATGCCGTATTCTCTGATCTCTTTTCTATGCTGCTTCGATACTTTTTTATTATTCTCAATCACATTGAGAATGTAATCGATATTATTTATTTTACTTTCTGGGATGACATCAATCCAAGGTTTTGATGTATCAAGTTCAGGAGTAATAGCTTCTGAACACACAACTCCTAGTCCACAAATAAGTCCTTCCTTAATTACAAGAGGAGTTGTATTTTCAACCTCACTTAGAAGAGCAATATTTGAGTAGCAAGTAATGAAGTCGTTGAGTTTTTCTCTAACAACTTCTCCTTTATAGTTTTTGTTTTTACCATCAAACTTACCACCAAACTCCATGCGACCCATGAAATCAACGGTATCAATATCTTCTAGAAGATACTGACGCTTACGATCTACAATTTGAGAGAAGCACAATGTTCTATCCCAACTAGCAAACTCATCGAACTTATATGGGTAAGGACGGACACCAAGTTTGCTCAACCAAACACGATTAGGATTGGCTCCAAGACCTGTCCAGGTATCCATATCTTTCTGCGAAGAGCAGAAGATATGAAAGTTTCTATTGGCAGCATACCTCTCGGCCACAGGTCCATAACCATCTCTACCCCACATGTGAGGAGTATTGACATATGGATAGTGACTAGAGACAATCAATGCCTTACACAAAGGAACTAAGTCATTAATAATATCATGGAAGACATCGTAATGTAGGTGAACTACATCGTACTTACCATGCTCTACTTCAAATTTAATTAGTTCTCTATCTGGAGTGTTAATAATCTCAACACGATGTCCAAGTTCTCTAAGAATTACAGTGTAATCCCAGATCAACATTTCAACAGCACCCCAACCATCGGGTGGGATTTCCATAATACCAGGACCAACTAAAGCGATCTTCATTGATAATCCTCCCAATACATAGTTTTTTTAATTTCATCAATGAATCCAGGACTATGGTACTTAAGAGAATCTACATTCTCACATGCACTATGGAATGCAAAGATCTGTTTATACTCATCTTCCTGCGGATTCTTTCCACAAAAAACACCGTCTTCCAATTTTAAGTCTTGCTGATCAGCTGCAGCACAATGATTAAAAGATCCATTGGTAAACTTATATCCACCAACTTCATTTAAAGTAAGACAAAGAATCAGTTCATCAGTCACCCCATTATGAGTACCAGATTTACCAAAGATGTCCTCAAAGATTTCATTGTATCTTACAAACAATTTATCATGCTTGTCTTTCTGAAACAAGAAAGCACCTGAAGCTCCATAAACATATTCGGAATGATCATCAGGTAGATAATTTGCCATTCCGGTTCTATCTACAATTACATTTCTAAAGTAATCTTCAAGAGTAGGAACCCACCAATGACGGGTAAGTAAGAAATCATCTTCTGCTTCTTCGATTAGTTCATCAACACGGTCATTGACGATAACACAATCAGTGTCAAGGTAAATGCAATGATCTGTTTCTACATGCTTATAAAGATTGTACCGCTCCTTCCAAATATGTGGTTGGAACCAGTTGCGATCATCTTCATTCTTTACTTTCTCAGCCTTACCACTAACAATTTTTACTTTAGGATCGTCAATCTCTAGACGATCTTCCATGTCAATGATAAGAATTTCATGATCTTGTTTAATACGCTCAAGAGACTCACATGCTCTCATGAGATTGGTGTAATACTTATCGTCACCACCGACGATAAAACCAAAGGTTAATTTACTCATAGCAATTTAAGGAGTCCGTTTATACGATTGACATATGTATGATGCTCTTTAGTGTAATTCATCTGTCTGAGAATAAGTTCTTTGTCGTCCTTATACCTCAGACCAGACTCAAAAAGATCACCAATGCTTTCCCTACAGATAACTTCAGGGCCAGCAAAGGCAGCAAGTTTGGGAGAATTAGTAAGGCCAAGATGACCATAACTCATAGACTTAAAAACTCTACAAGTTTTAGTACCCCATCTTTTATGAGTGTCATTCCTGAGATCTGGATTCATAAAAGACTTCTGCATTAGATCTCTCATAACAGATCCATCTAAAGGATTAGTCCATGGATTGGACCATGCAGTCTTGACTCCTATTTTAGCACACAATGATCCAAACTCCTGGATTAAGTGAGCATTCTTAAAGCGTCCTTCATGAGAGATACTTCCAATGAAATAGAAGACATCATCTCTTGGAATGTTTACCCACTCTTCATCAAATTCTTCAGGCATTAAATCAGTAGCCCATGCAATATAGGCAATCTCATATCCCTTATCTCTAGATGACAAACGATCAACACATACACCTGTGTCTAGCTCTTCAAAATCATTTATGTCATGATGGAACTCATAGTTATCCTTGTCCATGCTATCCTGATGATAGCGCATGTCAATTAGTTTCTTACAATTACCAAGATACTTTTCTGGATTGACACAAACATGCACATAATATACGCAACTTGCTAGAACTGGAATGTTCTTATCAGCATATCCTTCGGTAAAGAATACGCAATCTTCATAATCAAAGTCTGAGTGATCAGGATATTCGTCATCATGAAACCAATGAACTTGATGTCCCGCTCTTTCTAGGGCCTTTTTAAATCCCTCATGAACATAAGAGTATGTGTCAGAGTGTAAGGGATACCCCCATAGTACACACTTCATCATACCCTCCCGAGCATATAGTCTTCTGCTTTCTTAGTTTCACCAGTGACACATGTCATAGCATCAATAGTATGTGAAGGTACAAGATCGGGATGAGCCCACCAGTCTTCAAAGGGATGATCATCATCAACAGAGATATTATCTGCAATCAATGTATAGCCATGTGCCTGAAGATACTCACGAGAAGCATCTCTAACATCAGTACCGTCATTATACGCATCATGCTCAAATGTAATGGTAGCGAACTTATACTTTTCTAGATTAATTTTTTTCAGTGCCTCAAAGGTAACTGATGCAGGTTCACAATCTACCTGAAGATAATCGAAGTTGGGACCAATGCCCAGCTCTTCAAAGAGTTGATCATAATCTGCAGTAGTAGCATCACCTACGGCAATCTTTGCACGGCGATGTTCATTGTATAGTTCTGCTTCATGCTCCTTAATTTCAAATCCAATACCATCCCATGCAAAACGAGACTCAAGGAGAGCAGTGTTGTTAGAGATTACTGGATGTCCTGCTCCAATTTCTACAAAGGTTCCCTTAGGCATTCCATCAAGCATGCACAGGACAAACATATCCTGATAACACTGAGAGAAGTTCTGGTGACTCACCAGTTCAAGTCCATTGAATTTGTAGCGAAGTTCATTTCCTTTATCTACAGTGAAAAAGGTTGGCATTTGCCATGCATTTGGGTCACTCATGTTTGATAAGATGAATTATCTTTGGCTAGGTGTACAATTTTTCTTTGATAGGGATAGTCAGGATAGCATTCTGGGAATGCATAGTCTGGTGAGGCAGCAAACACCCTATCGTTATGTTCAATAAAGAATCTATTGAGATGACTTTCATCATGCCATAGAGCAATTATATCATTACTATAATCTTTGTCAACTCTATCTCTCAAGAGTTTCATCATAGGAATGACTGCTTCCATTTTACCTCCCCATAGGCATCCTTGATAGTATTGAAGGGGTTGTCCTTTTATATAAGCCTCAGATTTGGGATTAGTTTCAAAGGTTCCTGTACCAGTCATGTAATGACATGGATGATGGACAGCAACAAAGTCCCTATCATCATCAAGAAGTTCTTCAGAGTAAACTACTGACTCAACTCTCATGTCAGCATCTAGGAAAAGTAACCAATCATGCTGCTTTAAAAGTTCTTCTGCCTGTAGGATCGTATGAAAGCGTTCCAATGTAATTGCAGGCCATTCCTTATGACTGATTTGAACATGAGTAATGTTCTCAGGTAGTTCTCCCTCAAGTTCTCCATCGGTAAAGACATAATATTGTTTTTTTAAATCGGGGAACAGGAGTTCTTCACAACTCTCATAGTATTTTGGAAGAAAATCCAAATACTTATTTGTTCCGATGAATATAATTGCGGCACTGATCATAGAACTTGCCATCCCTCACAATATAAATCTTTGGTATTATTAGTTTGATCCAAAGGAGGTCCAAACCATTTTGATGGAGCGACAACTTTCTTATGTTCGTTAGTAGAAAGCCATGCTCCCCACCAACTAAAAGAACTATTAGCAATAATAAAATCACTGCAGAGAGTCATCATACAAAGATCAAGGTACTGATCGTTTGTTTCAGAAACTAGGAACCTATCATTATTAAAAGTCGATTCCTGTAAACACCATTCTGGATCGTCTGAGAATATAATTACTTCCCGGTCAGAATCAAATAGTGTTAACGCTTCCTTATAGTAATTTATATCACAAATAGGATGGTGATTATACTGATTGTAATCTGTACGACGGATGTGTAGAGCAATAGGATTTGTTACATCCTTAATCATCCTCTTACAAGGTTCTAGATACTCATCAGTAAATGTGAAATCTTTTAAAAGATCATCTCTAACATTATTAAAATATTTTTCTGATTGAAAAAACCCCAGCAAGCTCACGAAGTCTGGACAATTATTAAAAAGGTTTTCATCAAAGTGATAAAACTCCTCTCTAACAACAGGACGAGAAGAATCAATGTATTGAACTTGAAGAGGGTTCAAAGAATTTAAATTAAAAGGAACAAACAACTGGTGCTCTTTCCACTCATCCGCATTACTTTTGAAATTTGATGGGGGGACACAATAATTAAACCCCCGGTTAGCAGCAATACCTTTTACAGCAGCATACTGAAACATTTGATTGGCAAGACGCTCTTTCATCTTGCCAACATAATTAATACCAATCATCTTGTTTGAATATCAGTGGACTCAGTGAACCATTTATAAGTCTCCCGGAGACCATCAAGTAATTTATATTTTGGACTCCAACCTTTTTCTAGGAGTTTAGAATAATCAAGAGGCCGTTTAGGTGTTCCATCTGGTTTAGATGCATCCCAGCGGATCTCTCCAGGATAACCAGTGACTCTGGCCATCATCTCTGCTAGATCTTTAATAGAAACATCCTCACCAGATCCTACATTCAATAGTTCTGCCTGAGAGTATTGTTCCATGGCAAACAAGCATGCATCAGCAAGATCATCTACATGGAGAAACTCCCTACGAGGGTCTCCTGTGCCCCAGCAGGTGACCGGATCGTCACCTTGATCCCAGTTATTAAACTTCTGCATCATCGCTGGAATGACATGCCCATTCATAGGGTGGAAGTTATCATTGGGACCATATAGGTTAGCAGGCATAAGAGAAACACTCTTGAATCCATACTGCTTATAGTAGGACTTGAGCATGTAGATGCCATGAATCTTAGCAAGAGCATACGCATCATTAGTAGGCTCAAGTTCTCCAGACATCAACGACTCTTCTTGTACAGGAGTCTCTGCAAACTTAGGATAGATGCATACACTTCCCAAAAACAAAAACTTTTTAACACCGCTTTTCCAGGCGTTGTGAATTAGATTGTTTTGAATCTGAGTGTTCTGATAGATGAACTCTGCTGAATAAGTATCGTTAGCGTGGATGCCACCGACACGAGCAGCAGCATCAAATACATAATCAATTTGTTCATAATCAAAGAAACTTTCTACAGCCTCTTGATCCATAAGATCAAGTTCTTGCCTAGTCCTAGTAACAATGTTTTCGTATCCTTCATGTTCTAGACGACGAACAATAGAAGATCCAACTAAACCACGGTGGCCAGCAACAAAAATCTTTGAATCTTTATTCATTGTTCTTAGTTTCATGGAGCAATTACAACTTCAGGTTCTGGTAGAGGGAATAAGAAACGCTTACCTTTAAACTTAGGGTTCTTAAGGAAGAACTCTCTGAAGTGCCAAGGAAGAACAATGTGAAGATCGTATTCATTCATCATGATATCTGCCTCATCTTTGATAGGAATCCATGTACCAGGAGTAAATGATCCATCCTTATCAGGATTAACATCACCAATAGCCTCTACATCATCAGGACCAATCTCCCATGTTTGAAGAGTCACATTACCTTTAGTACTAGCACCTAAGCAACAAATCTTTGCACCATTTGATTTGTAGAAGTCCATGATCTTCCAGAACTGGTCTTTGCAATCGTTAATACGCTCTGCAAAAGCATCCCAAGGTTCTGTCGTATCCAACTTGTCCTCAATTTCACTAGCAATAATACCAGTGAGTTTAGTAGTACATTCTTTACGCTGCGAATTAATAGAAGGAGTAACCACAATGGAGATGCTTCCACCATTAACGGTATTGAATTCAAAATCAACAATCTTAAATCCGGCTTTATCCATAATGTACTTGATCTGACGCATGCCATAGTATGACAAGTGCTCATGACACACAGTATCAAAAGAATTCTGTCTCAACATCTCAGGCATATAGCTTTGCTCAAGCACCCAGATACCTTCAGCATCAATAACTTCATGCACCTGACGGGCAAACTCACAAGGATCCTCTAGGTCATAGAACATAGAGAACGATGTAACTACCTTGGCTTTCTGTTTACCAAAGCGATTGCGATAAGTATCAGAAGAGAAGAAGTCTGCAATATAATTTACATGCTCAGGAATATGCTCCTTGAACTTCTTAGAAGTAGGATCAATAGACATGAGCTGTAGATCTGTAGGAAAGAATCCAAGGAAGGTTCCATCATTACCAGCAATATCAACAACGATATCGCCAGACTCTAGATTGGTATCCCCCTTGATCTTCTCTGCCTTCTCACGCAAGTGGCGGATCATAGAACCATTCAAACCAGAACGGTATCCATATTCATCACCATACATGGTAGGAAGATCGAAGGTGTGTTCTAGTTGAACATGTCCACATCCACCTTTCTTCTCATCACATTTAACAAGAGTTAAAGGACCCCTGTACATTCCGAAGTCAATGGTTTTTGGAAAAATACCAGAGAGATACTGATCACCAAGATCAAGTACTGTGACTAGATGTTCGTTACCACAAACTCTACACTTTTCAATTTTGTAAAACTTATTCATTGTCCGTAAATACACATGTCTTGTACAAGGTCAGTAAAACTATGTTCTGGTTCCCATCCTAGAACTGTTCTAGCCTTAGTATAATCCCCCAGAAGTTGTTCCACTTCTGTCGGGCGGTAATATTTAGGGTTGACACGGATGATGTTTCTGCCCATATTTTTACAGTAACCAACCTCGTCTAAACCCTCTCCACGCCATTCAATATTGAATCCATAATACTGTGAAGCCTCTTCAATAAACTGCCTGACACTACGCATCTCACCTGTAGCAAGTACGAAGTCATCAGGAGTTTCATGTTGAGAAATCATCCACATACCACGAACAAAATCCTTAGCATGTCCCCAGTCACGCTGTGCATCTAAGTTACCAAGTTCTAAAATATCTTGCAGACCAGTAGAGATTTTCGATAGTCCTATAGTAATCTTACGAGTAACAAAGGTTTCTCCTCTCCTAGGAGACTCGTGATTGAATAGAATGCCATTACTAGCATGAATACCATACGCTTCACGATAGTTTCTGACCATCCAATAAGAGTATAGTTTAGCCACGCCATAAGGAGAGCGGGGATAAAAAGGAGTTGTCTCACTCTGAGGAACTTCCTGAACAAGTCCATACAGTTCACTAGTAGATGCCTGATAGAACTTACAAGGATGATCTAACAGGCGAATAGCCTCCAGAAGACGCAAAGTCCCTAGAGCATCGACCTGTCCAACATATTCAGGCATCTCAAAGGATACCTTCACATGACTCATGGCACCAAGGTTGTATACCTCAGTAGGTTTAATCTTCTGAATAAGGCTGATGAGGTTACCTGCATCAGTCAAGTCGCCATAATGTAAGTTAATCTGATCATAGATATGATCGATACGGTGAGTATTAATAAGAGAAGAACGGCGTACAATGCCATGAACTTCATATCCTTTTTCAAGGAGAAATTCTGCAAGGTACGAACCGTCCTGTCCTGTAATACCAGTTATTAATGCTATCATTTATGAGAAAGTAATTGTATCTTGACCAGCACCTCCAATCAATCCTCCCATATCTACCATTCCTGCTGCACCAAAAGTGATACCATCAAGAATTGTATCGCCAGTATTACCAGTGCTAATAACAGTATCGTTAAAATTGAAACTAATAGTATCAGAAGATGCGGTGCCAGGGTTGCCGGTTAGACTGATACCGTCATCTTCCCAAAAGCTTTGATTGGAACGAGGATTAACATCATCACTATGGCAAGAATCTTTATATGCTGCATCACTCATAGATCTCATTCCGAGATAGTGACGCCAGAGTTCGCTTAGTGTAGTTGTTTCCTCGTCGTTATTTAGGGCACTAATAACTGCCTCACGAAGAGAGTCAGTAGCGTTTTGATAGTACTTGTAGGTAGTCATAATTAATGATTGGATGATACAGTATCTGTAGTATAGCATGGTACACCAGCAGGGTCTAACCACTTAGCGTACTCAAAGTCTTCTATAGCTAGAAAGCATTGATCGGCATTATCAAAAAGATAGATGTCAGAGTATTTTTTACTGTACTCATCTGCCTTCTGAAGACGCAAGTCAGGCTTATCATTAAGTTGAATGTAACCCTTTTGCACATAGCGATAAGGAAAACGCTCATGAATAACAAGCGTCTTGGTCGATGCGACAGACTTTGGATCAAGATCATTCATTGATGATACCTTCAGTTACAAGATCATTGTATAGACAGTCTAGCAGAATTTCGTAATCGTTACAAGGATCGTTTACGAACTTAACACCTTTCTCACGATAATACTTAGTAACTTTACGAAATACCTTTGGGTACTGGTGATCTAGATCAACTTGACCTTCAACGGTATTACGAAGAAGGTTGATGTGCTTCTTGAACTTAGTGGTGACAGACATTGCTCTGTTTGATTACCTTGTTATTATACCGCAAATTTACTGGTTTGAGTAGGACCTATGGACAGTTCCTACTTTGGTTTGTTTACAAAGGGTGGGTGCCGATCAAACTTACCCATTTGATATCCCTCTTTAAGAGCTTGGATAACAATGTTCTCATATGAATGAGAGAAAAGTTCAATGTGTCTGTGCAGAAGAAAGTCCTCACAGTCCTCAGCAAGACATTCAAGCTCTTCGTGAGTGAGTTTAGTAAAGTCGATCATCGTACTTCAAAATTTAGTTTACGAACTTTTCGTTTGCGTCGGTTCTCTTGGTATTCTAAGTCATTTCTAGTGAGAGTATGACTATTCTTAGAATTGTTTTCAGTTTTTAACAAAACAACTTCGCTAAGATCCATAGCTGTAACTTTGTCACCCAATAATGTCATCATATTTGGGCAACCGCAACTCTGACTCTTGGTTGAGCTGGTCAATTCTACATTGCAAGTTTTGCATCTGACAGATAACATGGTTTAATAACTCCTTTATTTCTGATAGTTCTTCTCTAATTTTTTCTTTCTTCATTATATATTATAATATATCAATGCTCGAAGAGGGGATCGAACCCCCGACATTCACCGTGTAAAGGTGCTGCTCTACCGCTGAGCTATTCGAGCGTATGGGTAGGGAGGGATTTGAACCCCCGTAGGCAGAGCCAGTGGATTTACAGTCCACCTCCATTAACCACTCGGACACCTACCCGACTCCTCCACCTGGACTCGAACCAGGGACAACAGAATTAACAGTTCCGTGCTCTACCAACTGAGCTATAGAGGATTATACGATGGACTTATCAGTATGCTTGCTATGGGGCATTTTTCCAACCCTAACATACTGACAGTACCCAAAGGAGCAAAGAGAGTAACCAACTCTCAGATCACAGTGTGGTTAACACCGCCGCAGGCGAGCTCATTCCCTGTCTAACGACTCAGGTTGGGGTCGAACCAACGACCGACTGCTTAGAAGGCAGTTGCTCTATCCACTGAGCTACTGAGTCTTGAACATAAAGGTGTAATTAACTCGCCTATTATCTAGTCCAGGTTTCATTGAAACTTTGTTTGTTTCATGAAAATATTTAGAGTTGAATAGGAGAAGACGATTACACGCATAAGGAATAATTGTCTTCTCCGATCTAGTGTACTCCAGATATTTCCGAATCAACTTGACATCGGTATTATACTCACGCCATGTCCATGTCGGAGGCGGTTTAATATCATAAAGAATCAAACCGTTTTTCTCTGGATCTTCTACAGAAGAGTCTGGAGTGACCCAGAGATTCACATTATAACATGCTGGATCAGCATGTGGAGTCACACCTTCGGCATTGTTGTTGTAAACGAATGCCCACCCTCTGGCAAATTTACCAAGGAATGGAAACCTCGCTTGCAACCCTGTTATTATATCACCTAATAAAGGAAAGCGCAAGCTGTCTTGGTAGAAGTTTAGTGAGTGATAGTCTTCGTATGTATCATCTGGATCAGAGGCTGTTAAAGCATAGTCTCTTAACTCATCAATTACATCTGGTAGAAATATCCCATCCTCAACTAAAAATCTTTCTTCTTCAATTATCTTCTTTGCAATATTTGAGTGCATAAGTAAACCTATGATCAGATAATAATGGAGTTGCTCTATGCAAAATAGAAGAAGTAAACTTTACCAGAGTATTTGGAATGGGAGGAATACCAATAATTTTTTCATCTAAGTAAAATTCAGTACATCCTCCCTCATTCAATCCAGTATATCCACCATTAGCATAGAAAAGAAAAGTTACTTGATCTTCATCGGGGTCACAATCAACATGAAAGTTTGCTGCTTCTCTAGGAGCAAAGCAATTGATATATGCTCGGTATAATTTATACTCTTTTATTTCTGGGAACCTTGCATAAATTAAAGATTCAAAAATACCAACAATCGTATCGTCATCGTCATTTTCTGGGTCCAACTCACAGATCATTCCTGTTGGCTTAGACTTGGAATCATCTTGTTCACCATAAGTAAACTCAGAATCTAAAGCATACTCACTCACCTCCCTGAAATCATCTGGATCTAGAGCTTTATTAATGCTAAGAATACTAGGTTTCATAATACATCGTCAAGTTTTTGTACTCGCCATACAACAGTGTATCTATACACATAAGGATGCCGTGGTCCAAGACCCCTATGAGGAATTTCAGATGGGAAAACTAATACTCTACCAGGGACATATTCATGTTCTTCAATAACATCATCGTTATCACCAAACAATTGAAACTGACCTCCCCATTCTTTAGTGTCCCATTCTAAGTTTGGCATATACATGATAGTATACTCTCCCTCATCACCATCTACATGCGATGATCCATCACAGAAAGAATGCTGTAAATTAAAATCAATTCTATTAAGATATAATTTTTCTTCCAATGCTTCTTCTATTACTTCTAACATTTCAAAGTAAATCTCACAGTCGTCCATGAGATTTACTACTTTGTTTATACTCTCTCGTTCAAATATATTCTCTCCCATTAATCTATGGGTTCCATTATCCCCATTAGGAAAAGACTTACCGTTCGCAATATTAATAGCAGTTACTGGTAAGTGGTGGAGTTTTTTTTCCACCTTGGCCATATATTCTATACTAAAAAGTTTATCAAAGATTGTTGCTATCATTTAAATCTCTATTATAAATGACGACTCTACCATTTTCATGAGTAAAAACTAATTCATCGTCGGGATGCCACATCAACTCTTCATAGAGAGCATTGAGTTTCTCCATGTCTTCATAAAGTTGGTTTGGATTAGGCATCTTCACCCTCTTTTTTATTAAATCCGAATGGTCCCTCTTTGTCTTCTAATGCAAGTTTCAATGCAACACCACCAACAGCTTCCATAACTTTTAGGATGTCTTCTGCCTTGGCATCTTCGCCAAGTTCCTTAGCAACATACCAATACTTGGGCCAAAATGTCTCGCCAGCTTTTTGATAGTCTTCAAGTGTAAGAATTTTCATTAGTCTCGTTGTCTCCAGTCATCAGGTTTGTCAGTGTGGAACCAGTCCTTAATATCATCAGCACTATTGAATCCCTTCTTATGGTTGGATGGGTCGGGATCTCCTAATCCCATCCTATTCAGAAAATCATCTGTACTACCTTCTTCAATTTCTTGAGAAGATTGTCTTCGTGCTTGTTGCAACCAATCGCGAGCAGTAGTATGGCTCTTCGCCAACTTCTCTGCCCAGATCATGTCGTCTAGTTTTACTTCTTCACCATTAGCAATACATTTACAGATAAATTCTAATCTTAATCGATATTTTGTAGAAAGCATTTAAAACCCCTAGCAAACTTATTTAGTCTATACTTGTACCCAATGATGTGGTGATGTGACCACATTTTCGTAGTTGTGGTCTACATTTATAGTAGAAGTCACGAAGATATCATAGACGATTGAAGCTCTAAAGTCAACCCCATTGAACTCTGTTACCCTATGCAAAATATTAGATGGAAAAATAATTAGATCACCATCTTTCGGATCTAAATTATAAACACAATAATCATCAAGAACATTTAATGGAAGATTATCCATATAACTTTCTGATGCAAGAGTCAATGTTCCACCATCCCCCTCAGTTCTTAAGTAATAGATGCCACTAAAGTGGGATCCCTTATGCAAGTGATCTGGATTTCCTCCATCTTCTAACCTACACACATTGGGCCAGGACTTTTGAAAAAAGATATCATGCACATAATCCTCATCGCTATCAGTTTGTCTACACATACCAGATAGATATTGCCTAGTAGCATGTGCCATCTGGGCATTCAACCAATAAAATTCTTTAGTTTTGTGCAAAAGAAAAAACTTTGGAATGTCTTGATCACCAGTAAAGTTACCAGTATCTTCGATCTCTTCCAAGTTCTTATAGTAAAACTCTTTACAGAAATCCATCATTCCTTCCCACTCTTTTTGTGGACAAGAAACATTTGATTTGTAAATTGCTGTTGGAAAAATATGTTCTATCATAAGCCAGTTACAGGATTTGAACCAGTGACCTGATCTTTACAAAAGACCTGCTCTACCACTGAGCTAAACTGGCGTAAACCATATCTGGAGACTATATCTAAAGTCATCAGAGTACGGAGAAACCATGGTTACCATATGATCTTCGTTCTCTGCATTAAGAACCATCATATTATATGTGGGGTTAAGTGCTCTCAACTCTTCACCATCATTCCATATAAAGATACCTCCCCAATTGATATCCCACTCTCGATTTAAGTATATAGTACACCCATACCGACCGTTATCGTCGTGCATAGATATACCAGAATTTTTATGCCAAACATAAAGTTGTACCTCAGCTTTAGCATATGGCAGAACATGTGGATCTATACATCTTAGCACAGAATGTCTAAGTTCTGCAGGTAAGTTAGTCATGGTGACATTTCCTGTCACACCAATCTTTAACGAGTCATCCCAAAATAACTCACTAACAGCCCAAACATTTTCTCCTAAAGAATTTTCAAGAAAATTTTCACAGTCAAGTAAAACTTCTTCAGTCAGTACTCCATATTTTATAATCATAATAATCTTTTTTATAATAACGACCTAAGATATTACTATTGTAATACTTAGGATCACCGTTGTCAAGAGATTCTGTTAGGACAGAATGGACAAATAATTGTTTGGTTTCTTCGTAGTTAACTTTACCCTTTGTTAATTGTAACGAAAGTATTTCTCGTTTGAAGGAACTATTTCCAAGTCCACGGCGGTCCTGATTAAGTTCGTCAGAACTTCCGTAGTATTTTTTCCAGTCGCTCTCAGACTTAACTCTCCTACCTCCACCTCTAGGCTTTCGTAGTTGATAGAAGTATTTCCTACCGATGTATTGTCTACTTGATTCAAGATTAGTAATCCTGTAGACAAAACCGACAAACTCACCAATATTCTCAGATAAAAAAGGTTGTCCTTCAAAAATCCAGGGGTTTTCATAATCAACCATGATGTATTTAAACTACATTATATAGTCTCAGTTTTCAAGGTAGCTTAGGTTGCATTAACATCTGAGTTCTTTTACCGGCGAAAGCCTTCATTCTTCTCTGCCTGTCAGATACTCCATCATTGTTGTAATCACGATACTTATTACCGTGACCATCAACAGCATATGCTCTGTCTACTCTTCCATCGGCTCCTTCATTCATAAACTCATCAATGATCTCAACAATCTGAGCACCAGTGAGTTGCATCATGATCTCTTCTGCTTCCTCTACACTCTCAATGAGGTTGTTCTCACCGAGAAAAGCAAGGATTACATCATAGTGACTAACATCTTCAAAGTGAGGGTTCTTCTGACCCTTCACTTTATCCATATCCTTACGAGCCTTCTCATTATTTTCCTGACGCTTCTTCATATCTGTTTCAAGATACTGGGGATGGTCATCTACTTTCATGCCACGCTTCTTCTCAAGGCGTTCCTTTCTCTCCTTAGTACCCTTTTCAGGATCATTATCCCTAATACCTTCTACAATTTCCTCTTCTTTAACACAGTTAGGTACATCCTTACCGCCCTTTTTCTTTGTACCCTTTGCCTTGTAACCATCCCAACAGGTAGAAGCACCAACATTCTCGCGGGCTTTCTTCAAACTTTCAAAGACGCTACCCTCAGACATTGACTTCTTATTAGCAGCAACAGCAGCACGATGTTGTGCAAGAGTTTTATAACGACCTACCTTTGTCTTATCATTGGCACCAGTGTAGGTACTAGCAGCAGACTTAGGACCTTGACCTTCCTTACTACCAGCAGCAATAGCTGCTCTAGTTGTGATAGGACCTTTAGCAGCCCCAGTAGAAGCAGCAGGTTTGGGACTGGGTGTAGGAGTTGGGGTAGAAGATTTATTAGCAGCAGCCTTTGCTGCCTGTTGCTTGGCATCATTTGCTGCAGCAGAACGCTCACCAGTTCCTTGATTCTTTGGTGGAGATGCAGGACGACTGGTCGATGGTTCCTGAGAAGCTACTGCTGATGAAGAAGGAGTAGCAGGTTTGGTTTTTGTTTTTGCAGGTCCATCAAAGTATGCATTAGGATTAGATCCAGCTTTCTCTCTTGCCTTATCGTTTGCGGTAATATTAGCCTTTACTTTAGCTTTCTTCTCGTAACTAGCACGATGAGCTGCAGCATCATTCCTAATACCAGCAGCACCACGACCAGTGATTGCATTCTTCATGATGGATCCAATTGCCTGCAAAGCATTCTGACCCGTATACTTTTCTACAATTGCCCTTGCTTGCCTCTTCTCAGTATGCTGATTGTTCTCATGTAGGCGAGGGTTTACTGCCTTCAGAGCAGAGATAAACTCATACCCAACCATCTCAGGAGGAAATGCTTCTACAATATTATCAATAAGTCTAGAGTTCTCATATCCATCTTCGATCAGAATCTCTGCAATAGCAAGGTACTGTTCAGCAAATACAGGATTCATAGCCTGTAGTCTCTTCAGATAGAAGGACTCAGATGTACACTTATCTGTTTTCTTCTTCTTACTACCAGGAGAATACTTACCTAACATTAGACGCTTGTTAGTTTCATCTTCAGTTTCTGCCGTTTCGCCCTTAGAGGCATCCATACGAGCTGCACCTTTTGGATCAATTGCCTCAGAAGCAATCTGAGCATAAGAAGCCGCAAGTTTGTTAAGATCAGAGGAAAGCATTTCTCTTCAACATATTCCAGTAGAAGTATTTATAAGCATGAAAAAAGAGGGTTACCTGACTGTGACCAGGACCCTCTGCGGCGACGATATACTTTATTTATAGTTGGAACCCGGCGAAGGTATCTTTCTTCACATCCTGCTTGATACCACCAACGATGTAAGACTCCACCTCAGTCTCCTGTGGTGCTACCTGAAGACCCTTAGAGGATGTCCAATGAGTAGTCCAGGGCAGTGGGTTATTCTTAGCAGCAATGTCATAGATAGGATCAAGACCAATCGCTTTCATACGACGGTTAGCTACCCATTCAACATACTGAGACAAAAGTTTCTCATTCAGACCAATCATAGATCCGTCTTTGAACAGATACTCTGCCCATTGCTTCTCTTGTCCAACAGCTTCCTTAAAGGTATCAATCAACCACGATTGTTCCTCTTTAGCAATCTGTTGCATGTCTGGGTCATCGCCTTTCTTCCAGTTGTTGAGGATGTTTTGAGTAATGACAAGATGGAGGTTTTCGTCTCTTGCGATGAGAGAGATAATTTTAGCGGATCCTTCCATAAGCTTGAGTTCACCAAACGCAAACGAGCAAGCGAACGAGACATAAAACCTGATGCCTTCGAGAATATTGACATTGGCGACAGCGCGAAATAGTTTTCTCTTTAATTCGTATCTATTACTTCTAAAGGTTCCTGCACCTTCTTGAGCATGAACCCAATCATCAGTATTACCATACTGTTGGGCAGCATTGATGAACTCATCGTAAGCATGTGTGATTGATCTAGCCCTTTCTAGAATCCTTTCATCATGAATGATAGTGTCAAAGATCTCTGAAGGATCACTATAAACATTTTTAATAATGTAAGTATAGGATCTACTGTGAATCATCTCCATAAACTGCCAAGCATTCATACATGCTTCTAGTTCAGGAAGAGAACAGTACGGGCTGAATGCCATGCCAGGACCACGACCTTGAATAGAATCAAGCATGATCTGGTACTTCAGATTAGAAGTATAGATATGCTTTTGTTCTGGACGAAGTAGTTGATAATCGCCCCGATCCTTCTGTAGAGAGACCTCTTCTGGTCTCCAGAAATATCCCAACTGCTGAGTCGTTAACCTATCAAAGACAGGATACTTATAGGAATCATATCTTTGAACTCCAAGTGGAGCACCAAAGAACATTGGTTGTTTCATTGTACTATGATCACTCGTATTAAAAACTGTCATCCCACGAACACCAGTTTTAGGCATAGGATCAGCGTTGATTTTAAATTGCACAGGCGTCACACTCGTCTTCTTTACTTAGGTTGGTTAGTAGGGTATTTAGATCTGGCGTTTCTTCTTCTATCTCATCATTTTTATTATCATAAGTGTTCTGATAATAGCTAGTCTTCCAACCGTACTTATATGTAGTAAGTAGATCATTTGCCATCTGAGACACAGGAACTTCATTGTCAGGATAGTTCTGTGGATTGTAACTCCAGTTACCAGATATAGCCTGATCAAAGAACTTTTGCATTACAGAAACGATCTTAATGTAACCATCATTTGATGGCATGTCCCAGAGAAGAGTGTAGTGACTTTTGTGAGTATTATACTGTGGAACGATCTGCTTGAGTGGTCCTTTTTTGGACTTCTTAATGGACAGGTATCCACGAGGAGGCTCAATTCCATTGGTTGCGTTTGACACAACGGAACTGCTCTCCGAAGGCATCTGTGCGGACAATGTTGAGTTCCTAAGTCCGTTGGATACGATAGATTGTCTAAGAGCTTCCCAATCATATTTTAAACTATGGGGTACAATGCCGTCAACATCTTTTTTATAAGTATCGATTGGTAAGATACCATCGGAATATTTAGTACGATCAAAATAACCACAAGGTCCATACTCTTTAGCAAGCTGATTAGATGATTTCAATAAGTAATATTGAAACGCCTCTGTAAGGTCGTGTACCAGTTGATGTGCCTCAGGATCATCATATCCCACCTTATGCTTAGCCAGATAGTGTGCAAGACCGATATAACCTACACCGAGAGACCTACGATTCTTAGTACCAATCTCAGCAGCCTTAACGGGATATCCTTGGAAGTCAATCAAGGCATCAAGTCCACGAACAGAAAGATCACAAAGTTCCTCTAGTTCATCTAGACTACGAAGTTTACCCACATTGATAGCAGAAAGAATACACAGTGCAATCTCACCTTCACCATCAATATGTTGAAGAGGTTTAGTTGGAAGAGTAATTTCCTGACACAGATTACTCATCTCTACCTTATCATTAAAGGATGAGTGAGAATTGCAATGATCAATGTTCATGATATAGATACGACCAGTTTCTGCCCGTTCCTTAAGAAGACTTAAGAATAGCTCCTGAGCTGATACAGTTTGTCTCGGAATAGATCTATCTGATTCATAGTCCACATAGCAAGCGTCAAATGCATCAGTCCCAAAAGCATCATAGAGACCCGGAACATCGTTAGGACTGAATAGTGTGATTTGCCCATTTGAAATAAACCTCTCATAAAAGAGTTTACTAAGTTGAATACTATAATCTAACTTACGAACACGATTGTCTTCAGTTCCCTTATTGTTCTTCAGAACAATTATGTCTTGGATTTCTTTGTGCCAGATAGGAAAGTGAACTGTAGCAGAACCACCTCTGATGCCGTTTTGAGTGCAGCATCTGACAGTGCTTTCAAACTTTTTAAGGAAGGGGATAACGCCTGTGTGTTGTACCTCTCCGCCTCTGATCTTAGCGTTGATGCCACGAATTCTGCCTGCGTTAATGCCGATACCAGCCCTTTGTGCGACATATTTACCAATAGCCATATCGCTGCTAAAGATACTATCGAGGGAGTCATCAACATCAACGAGAACACAAGATGCAAATTGACGCAAGGGTGTCCTGACACCTCCCATGATCGGGGTTGGGATGTTGACTTTGTGCTTGCTGATTGCTTCGTAGTATCTTCTGACATATTCTAGCCTAGTATCTTTAGGATATTCCGCAAAAATAGTAGCGGCAATCATCAGGTACATGAATTGTGGAGTCTCGTAGACTTCACCACTACTGCGATCCTGGACTAGGTATTTATCTGCAACCTGTCGCAATCCAGCATAAGTGAATAAGAAATCGCGATCATGATCAATAAGCAAGTTTAGATATTCCCATTCCTCAGAAGAATACTTAGAAACAATCTCAGCATCATAGACTCCACGGGTGACACAATTATCAATATGTAATTGTAGAGATGGAGACTCATGCATACGACCCCATAGTTGCTTCCTGAGAGCGAACAGAAGGAGTCTTGCAGCAACGAATTGATAGTTGGGGTTATCTAGATCAATAAGGTCCGAAGCAGAGCGAATTAGAATCTCCTGAATTTCAACTGTTGTAACTCCATCGTAAAATTGAATTCCAGAATTAATTTCAATTTGAGAGGCTGAAACACCAGCAAGATCTTTGCATGCCTCTTCTACCATTTTGTGCATCTTGTTTAGATCAAGAATCTCTAACGATCCTGATCTCTTACGAACCTTAGTCCCGTTTGTCATACCTTCTTCCACTCTGTGAATTTTACTTGTGCTTCAAGACCTGAGTATGTATGTGATTCTACCACATCATTTACATTAATGCCACTCAATACCATATCGTTCAGGTCTTTTTCTTGGATACTGCTTGGCCAGATGACGACTTTCTCGCCTCTAGATATAGATCCTCTGATGCGTCCAACAATCTCGCCATTACGGGGCTCGTTATCAAAAGTATAAACGCAATCGCTTCCCTCAAGACAACTAAGATCACCGTCAGCGCCACACAAAGCCACACTATTGTTGAGGAAAGTGCTGTCAAAGGGTCCTTCGACCACATAGATTGGTAGGTTCTTATTGGTTGTGTCAAATCCATAAATTTTTGGTGCGTTGTCATCAAGCATTACAGTGATGTATTTAACCTTACTACGACCCAGAGCTCTGCCCTGGAATCCAATTAGGTTTTGATTATAAAACAAAGGAATTATGATCCTAGACTCTTCAAAAGATGTGCTTGCAAAAACTTTCTTATACGAATTAGCAAAGGTTTTAAACTTCTCTGCAAAATAGAATTTGGTGGGGTCGATTCCACGATTCTGTAAATAGGATCTACCAACTTCCACCTCACTGCATAGAGGGAGAAGGATCTTGGATTGGAATACAGGTTTCTCAAAAACGAATGTAGGTTCATCAGTTGTAAATGTTTTACCAGTAAATCCACCTTTAAATTTTTCTATAACATACTTCTTATGCAGTGTCGTATCAATTTTCTTTAGAAAATTATTAAACGACATTGAAGCACCACAGTTATGGCACTTAAAATTAGTATTGTTTTTTACCGAATAGATGTACCCTCTAGCCTTATTCTTATACCGCTGAGAGTCACCACATATAGGGCAACGAAAATTATAGAGGTCTGCTTTGACCCTTTTAAATTTTTGAAGTCTAGCGGAAACTAGACCAATGTACTTAGAATCTATTAGATCCATTAACCAGTCCAGTGCCTGGTACTATCATACTGGTTTCTTGTGTCGATGTCAATCCCCTCATCACTGCTTGACCGGGAACGCTGACCATGAATGAGATCACAGCGAGACCACCGAAGATGGTCCACATCTTTTTCTCCATCATCCTGAGTCTGTCATCTACCATACGAATG
>TARA_R110001592_G_scaffold97408_7_pt1 | contig 22945 bp, 20 predicted proteins | sample TARA_R110001592 | Tara Oceans TARA_R110001592 (sample SAMEA4398387) | marine metagenome | biome: Polar Biome; feature: [SRF] surface water layer (ENVO:00010504); material: water (ENVO:00002006), including particulate matter (ENVO:01000060) such as... | depth 5 m | reverse complement strand
CAGGCTTGCTCGCTAGGTGTAATACTTTTTAATGCGCGGGAATAAATGTCACCGCCTTTTGACAGAAGCGCTTTGTCGTAATCGCTCCAGTTTGAACGGGGCAGTTTAAATAGGCGTTTGCGCTCCTTCCAGCTTTCTTCGGTATTGGGTATCGGATCAAGAAAAATATGCAGATGATTGAAGGCCGCGATTAAGGCCGTTTTCTTCGAAAGCAGCATGCCATTGCCAAACACGTCGCCGGCCATATCGCCAATGCCCACGGTGGTAAATTCTTGGCGTTGGATGTCTTTGTTCTGTTCGCGAAAATGCCGTTTGACCGCTTCCCAGCCACCTTTGGCGGTGATGCCCATTTTCTTGTGGTCGTAGCCATTGGAGCCACCTGAAGCAAAGGCGTCGCCAATCCAAAAGCCGAAGTCTTTGGAGACGCTATTGGCAATATCGGAAAATGCCGCCGTGCCTTTGTCAGCGGCAACCACAAGATAGGGATCTTCGTCGTCGTGACAAACCGTTAACGGCGGGCGAATGACACGGTCGCCTTGTCGGTTGTCGGTTAGCGATAACATTGCTCCAATAAAATCTTTATAGCAGCGGATCACCTCAGCTTGGGTGGCCTCTCTGGTTCCGTTCTCGGGTAAACGGCGGCACACAAAGCCACCCTTGGCACCGACGGGGACGATAACGGCATTTTTAACCATTTGCGCTTTCACTAAGCCGAGGACTTCGGTGCGAAAATCTTCCGGCCGGTCTGACCAGCGCAGGCCACCGCGAGCGACTTTATCGCCGCGTAGATGCACTGCTTCAAAGCGCGGCGCGTGCACCCAGATTTCAAATCGCGGCCGCGGTGCTGGTGCCTCTGGGATATCTCGCGTCGAAAATTTGAAGGCGTATATGGCATTTTTTAAGGCTTGCTCATTCTCGCTTTGATAGTAGTTGCTGCGCAACGTTGCCATGATGAGGCTGCGTAAGCTGCGGAATAGACGGTCGGCATCAAGGCTTTGAACAGATTCCAGTGCAATGTCTAATTGTTCAGTTAGCTTTATTTGTAGGGTGTCGCGATCAGTGACATGCAACTTGAAACGGGCGTGAAATAAATCGATTAACAGGCGACTGATGCTGCTGTTGTCAACCAATAATTTACTGAGATAATTTTGCTCGAAGTGGCTGCCTAGCTGTTTTAGATAACGGCAATAGGCGCGAATTAGCGAGGCTTCACGCCAGCTGATATCGGCGCTAATAATCAAACGATTGAAATCATCGTCGTCACATAATTCCTTGTGAATGGCGATAAACGCCTGTTCAAATTGACTGGCGTCGTGCCAAAACACGTGATTCACATTGACGGCTGTCCGAGCACGAAAATCCTGAATCCAGTATGTTTTATCGTTGTTAATAGTGACTGGGTATAAATCTTCCACTACTAGGCGCAATCCGAGGTTGCTGAGCCGCGGCTGTATGTCGGAGAGTGGCAGCGGCTGGTCCTTAAAATAACAACGTAGTTCAACTCGCTCGTCGGGGCGGGATGCGTCGCGGTAAATTTTTACCGCTAAGTTATTACTTGATTTTTGTAATTGCTCCAGCTGTTCTATGTCATCGGTGGCGGTTTCAATAGTGGTCTTGGCAATATAGGGCGCGGTGAACGCCCCGCCGTAGTGAAGAAATAGCTGTTGGGCGGTTTTGCGCGAATGCTTGCTATAAAGTACCGACTTCAGCTTTTCCGGCCAACTTTCCGTGACGCCGCTGATCATTTCTTCCAGTGCTGCATTATCTAAGCTTTTCGCTTCCTCGGTGCGAACTTGAACAATGAGATGTAGGCGCGCCATACGGTTGTCGGTGAAATAAATGGCAAAGTCGCTACTATCTGCATTCAGTTTTGCGGCTATTAAAGTTTGTATTTTCTCGCGAACGTACTGACTGTAGTGCTCTCGGGGAATGTAGACCAGAATAGAGTAGTAACGATGAAAGGGGTCGGTACGGCTGAACACCCGCACGCGATTCTGTTCTTCTATAGCGACCAGGCCCATGGCGATTTCAAATAATTTTTTGGCACTGCTTTGAAATAGTTCATCACGCGGAAAGGTTTCCAGTGTTTGCAGCATCACTTTGCCGTTGTGACTGCCTAACGGGAAATGCGCGAGGTTCATGGCGGCGTGGATACGGTCAGCTAACAGCGGAATATCAAGTGCGCGGCTGTTATAGGCGACGCGGGTCATTAAACCGTAAAAACGGTGTTCACCTTTTAGCTCGCCTTTGGCGTTAAAGTCTTTAATGGCGATATAGTCCATGGGCACAAAACGTCGGATGGGCGCCAGCTCGGTCGATTTGGTAATGGTAAGTACGCGCGGACTTTCTAAATAGTGCTCTAAAATCTGTTGGCGCTGCTGTGGCGATTCGATGTGCTCCCAAGGGGTAGATTCTAATTTCAAACCGAGCCGTGATGATTCGATTGCATGCAAGCTTCTTTGGCCACCCTGTTGCTTAACTTGCATTTCAACATAAGCAAGAAAGGTGAGGTTATTGGCAGTAAGCCAGCTAAGAAAATTACAAATTTGCCGGCGCGGTTTTGTTTTCATCGGCGCCGGGCTTTGTGAATAATAGAGTTGCAGCGCTTCCGCTTTTTCCCGCATGGGCTGCCAGTGCTTAACAATCTGCTCGATAGTGCTAAGTGCTGTGCGGATACGCTGTTTTAGGCGAGTGTGTGATATTGCACTTGGGGAAGCTTCCAGCTCATAGCGCACAAATGACTCGGCGCGGTAGTCAGTGAGCTCTTGTTGCTTGCGATCGAGTGCAACGATATCAAGAAGTTGTCCGACCTTGTCTCGGTTTACCCAGAAAATGGGATGGTGCGATAAGAGCACCGTGTAGCCGGCATCGTATATTAGGCTGGAAAGCGTATCAAAGATGAATGGCCGATCTTTGGTCACCATTTCAAATACCAATAGACCGCTGTCGCCCTGCTCGCTAATGCTTATTTTCGGCTGGTCGAGACGTCGTGATTCGGCAAGACCCAAGTGTGACTGAACCGTAGCGAGCAGCTCAGCGGCGCTCCGCTTGGCAATGGTTTCACTGGCGGTAACATCCCAGTACCGGCTCGCTAAGGCACTTAAGGCCTCAGACTCAGGGGTATTGCCGAGCTTTTGTTGAATGAAACGTGTTAATTTTCCGGTTTTTGATTTCATGTGTCAGGCTTGCCTAGTAATGATCAAGGTATTGGCTGAGTAGCTTGTTCAGTACGCTACCGGATAGCAGACGGGCTTGGGTTTAGCTTAGTCAATATATCGGCGATTTCAAACGCGCCCCCTAGGATTGCCTTATTCCCAACCTTTCCCATATTAGGATAGAAATGGAAGCTAGGAACTGAACTGCCCTAGGTTTACGACACAGTTGATGATTTGAAATTCAGCGACTAACCGCTAATGTGACGCTAGAGCCAGACACACCCAGTATCTAAGCAGCCACTTCCTGAACGGGTAATAAGCAGGCGCTCAAAAACCAGAATCAGATGTAAGTTGGTAGGTTTTTCTACAGCCTCAACGCCCTGCAGCGGGGACAGGCAAAAGAAGCGCAACGTTTTGCCTGTCCCGCCGCACTTTTCAGCGGCAATTGCGGCGATTGATATGAATTTGATAGCGGAAAAATAGCACTTAGCTACCTCCAAGTATGGAGTGCAAGCAAAGCACTAATTTAGAAGACGCCTCACTTATAGCTAAGATTAATAACGCCCGAGCTCAGCGGATTTCGAGGCAAGGCACGTTTTTATGCAAGCAAAAATGAGTGGCGAGTCAAAAAAGTCCACTGCAACGATTTGTCGGGCGTCATCACTCCCCGATCTCAACGCCCTTCCAAAACGCCACCCGACCGCGAATGGAAGCAGCAGCCTCAAGTGGTTCCGGATAGTACCAGGCCGCATTTTCATTGCGGTGCGCCGCAACGTCGATTGAAAAGTAGCTTGCAGTACCTTTCCAAGGGCAGTGCGACGTATGAGCACTTTCGGAAAAGTACTGCTTTTTGATCGCATCGGCTGGGAAATAGTGATTATTTTCCACAACGATTGTGTCGTCAGACTCGGCCAATATCACCCCATTCCAAGTAGCTTTCATATTTACTCCCAAAGCGCTGCTGCTTTATCAATATTAAGGCAATCGTACTTGATGCCCCTCGAACTGAGGAGCATCCCCGCCGACATGATCCCAGGGAGCCTTGGACCCAACGAAGATATGGGCGCCAATTTCAATCCCAGGATCACCATTCACACAACCGAGCGTGACACCGTGCACAGATTCTTTGAAGTAGCCGCATAGAGTCGAGCCACAGGTTTTACAGAACCCCAGCCCCCAGTCAACTTGCGAACTGTACCGGGTCACATTTTCCGCGCCCGCTACCCAGACAAAGCTTTTCGGGCTTTCCAATTCAGCGTACGCTGAGGCGGCACCACTGAATGCCTTTCGGCATCGAGAGCAATGGCAAGAACGCGCATTCTTCAGTGCGCCGTCAATTCGGTATCGCACCGCGCCACAGAAGCATTCCCCTTCGATCACAGATATTGACCCTGTTTCAATGACACCCGAGAATTTATAACGACTCAGGCCCTTATCGCTTTGGCCCGCTTATCAAAATCGGGGCTTGAGCATGGATTAAAAAATATACGGAAATTCAATAAAATGTATGTCTCGCGAGTAGCAAGCGCCGATCAAACGAAGAATGATTTCCTTTAATTCTGCCAAACATTCCGTTCCCCTGATCATATCCCGTTTTTTAGAAATTTCAATGAGTTAAGTAACTCGTCAATGTGTTAATGGGAAGGAGTCTAGTGTTTAAGTGCCTTAGCGATGTTATAACAACAATTGACCGCTCTTGTGACGGTTGCCCCCCTTAGGATAAATCAACACACTGTGAATAGAGTGCTAAATTCCAGTGTAATAACGCTTTTGAATCTGATTACAGAAGGCCACTAGATTCTCATACCGCATGGCAATAGTGCTAAAATCATTGGCGACATCGGCTAAAATAACTTGGCCTAGAAAACCGAAAACACATGCGTCGAGTACGCTGGGCTTATCGTTCATAAAGTAGCTTTTACTGCCCAGCAGAACCGAAAGACTGTCTAGGGTATTAATAAATATCTGTTGAATTTCCGACTCTGAATGCCGGCCCATGCCCTGCTTATAGACAGCAGCGCGGATATTCCTGCGCACGACTGCTGCGGCAATATGGCTTACAGGAAAAGGTATAGCGCCGAACAGCGCCTGCTTGGTTACTGGCCAGGTTTGATCACTAAGCCAACGTGAATACAGCAAGCACCAGTAGAAATTTTCATCCAAGGATTTGGCGATCAAATAAGCGTGTGCGCGCTGCTCAGGACTCAGAGCAGAACTCATGGTGACACCGGGCTTGTCGTTTAAGTATTCGATAATAAAGGCCGAGTCCGCAATGGTTTTACCATCGTCGACGATATACGGCAGCTTGCCCTTGGGAGCGGTACGCAAATTAGAAATGACAGACTTGCGCTCAAAATCCAAGCCCGCCATGCGTAAATAGGCATCGATCTTCAACACAAAGGGACTGGCATCTACCATGCCAAACGCCTCACCAAATCCATATAAGGTAATCATCACGCCTCCCTGGCTAATCGCCTATGCCGTTTCAATACTTAGGCTTAAGGACCGTTTAACATAATTCGCGTGGCTAACTGAATTTCGCGTAAAAATCCGGTTAGGGCCACTATTAAAAAACACATCGCAAAAACAAACAGCAAGGCCACGGCAACACTGCTATTCCAGCTCATGACCGCACTCAAGAACAACATGGCAATCACCACACACACCAGTAGTGCGCTAGCAGTACTAAAGCCAATAGCGCGATGCACCACCCGCGCCCGACGAGTGAGCATTGCCAACTCGTCGAGAATCACTAGACGACGCTCTTCGCTCACAGTTTCTAAGCGGTGGTGTAAATTGCGACTGCGATCAATAATCCGCGCCAAGCGATTAGTTAGTACATTTAAAATACCACCAATACCCGCCAGCAAGAACACGGGCGCGACGGCTTGCTGAATCGCATGGGTAATGGTGACGACTTCAAAATCAACTGCCATTTTATTCCTTAAGACGCTGCTTAACTGACTTCTTATACGTAAATAAAAATTTGTTCGCCTTCGCACTCTACTTTGAAAGTTTTCAGTGGCTGTGGCGATTTCCCGAGGGCAATCAGTTTATGGGTCCATCCCGGCATGGGCATACCGACAAATGCGTTGGTCCAATCAATATTCTCACCACTAAGGAGGTCGAAACTTGAACCGTGGAAGGGACACACCACCGCGCCGTCGCATACTTTACCCTTGGCGAGCGGCAAGCCCAGATGAGGACAGCGATTTTCTACCGCGCAAATCTGGCCGTTTATTCGACTCAGTAATACTTTATTGCCACTGACATTTTTGCTTAACAGGGCATCCGTCTCAATATCATCAAGATTTGCCACAAAAATCTTTTCCATAAATCCCTCTCTTATTATCTATTTTCGTCGTTAAATATCGCCGCATTCAACGATATCAGCCCGCTGGTGATGACAACAAGGGCAGCGAGGTTTTACTCACCGGAGACTTCATCACGAAGCTTGAGTGTACGCCGGTCACACCATCTATTCGAGTGATCTTATTGAGCAGCAAAGCCTGAAAGCCGTCCATATCGGCAACTATCACTTTTAACAAATAGTCCGCCGATTGACCGGTGATCAAATGACATTCCAAGACCTCGGGTAGCTCGCCGACATGGCGTTCAAAATTCTCGAAACGCTCCGGTGTATGCCTATCCATACTAATCTGAATAAACGCCATTAAATTCAGCCCCAGCGCCCGAGCATTTAGCACCGCGCGATAGGCGGCAATCAGCCCCGCCTCTTCTAAGCGCCTCACCCGTCGCAAACACGGCGAGGGTGACAAACCAATAAGATCAGCCAAATCCTGATTACTCAGGCGACCATCCTCTTGCAAAGCTTCTAAAATCCGCCGATCGTAGCCATCCAAACTCATTTTATTCCAACCACCCATAGAATATAGACACAATATGCCATTAATTTAATATTTTAAGCAATTATCGATAACATTAACACCATTCTAAGCACAACTTCGCAATCCCCTGCCAAAGCGTTGCCCCTATACTGGGGACCGTGGAGTTACCGCTCCGCACACTACGTCGCACTGACCGCTATACCCGTCGCTCAGCACGCACGAAAACACCAGCTTTTACAAAAGATGGCCAAGGAAACACGGTAAAACGCCCGGTACACCGGGCTCCTACCCCACACTATTTACGTAGAACACTAACGCAAAAGGAAAGTCAGATCATGGGCGAGTTCAACCACCGCAAATATCGGCCCACACCGGTCATCAGCATAGCAGACCGTCAGTGGCCCAATAACACCATCTCGACAACACCACAGTGGTGTTCTGTCGATTTACGCGATGGTAACCAGGCATTGGTTGAGCCCATGAACGTGCAGCAAAAACTGCGTATGTGGGATCTACTCGTCAAACTCGGCTTCACTCAAATTGAAGTGGGCTTCCCCGCCGCGTCACAACCGGACTTCGATTTTGTGCGGGTACTGATAGAAGAAGATCGCATTCCTGGCAATGTCACTATCCAAGTGTTAACTCAGGCCCGTGAAGAACTGATTGCCCGCAGTTACGAGGCACTGAAAGGCGCTAAGAACGCCATTGTTCACGTTTACAATTCCACCAGTCCGGTGCAGCGTGAACGGGTTTTCGGTCTGGATAAAAAAGGCATTAGCAATATTGCGATACAGGGTGCAAAGTGGGTTAAGGAGTATGCTATCCGTCAGCCTGAAACCAACTGGTCATTCCAATATTCGCCGGAAAGTTTTAGCAGCACGGAGATTGAATTTGCGGTTGAGGTCAGCGACGCGGTGATTGCAGAATGGCGCGACAGCGGGAATCCCATCATTATCAATTTGCCGGCAACCGTCGAGTGCGCCAGCCCCAATGTGTTTGCCGATCAAGTCGAATGGTTCTGCCGCAACACGCGCTATCGCAAAGATATTACCGTGAGCGTACACACCCACAATGATCGCGGCTGTGGCGTTGCCGCTGGCGAGCTGGCCGTTATGGCTGGCGCCGATCGGGTTGAAGGTACGCTGCTGGGGAATGGCGAGCGCACCGGCAATATGGACATTGTCACTATGGCCATGAACCTTTACAGCCAGGGCGTAGACCCCGGTCTAAATTTGGCTGATATGGATGAGATCATTGCGGTGGTAGAACACTGCACGGCGATACCACTTCATCCCCGTCACCCCTATGCCGGCGAGTTGGTCTTTACTGCCTTTTCTGGCAGCCATCAGGATGCAATCCGTAAATGCCTGAGCAAGCAACAAGCTGATGAGCCTTGGCAAGTTGCCTACCTGCCCATTGACCCCGCCGATTTGGGTCGCAGCTACGAAGCCGTCATTCGTATTAACAGCCAGTCCGGTAAAGGCGGTGTGAGCTGGGTGCTAGAAAATGACTACGGCTTAGAACTGCCACGCTGGCTGCAAATAGACGCCAGTCGCATGGTACAAGCGCGGGCAGAGGAAATTTCTGGCGAAGTCACCTCGGCGCAAATATGGGATTTGTTCGACGCCCATTATCTGCAAACGAGCCAGAATATCAGCATTCAAAATTTTTCAGTTAGCCAAGACAATACTGAAAACGCGGGGCAGGATTTGCTCAGCCTTAGCTACAAGAATCGCCGAGGCATCAGCCATCTTCAAGGGCATGGCGACGGCGCCATTAGCGCGCTGGCTGACGCTTGGCAGCAGGAGTTTGGGGACAAGATAGAAATTCTAGACTACCGCGAACACGCGCTTGGCAGCGGCACAGACTCGCAGGCGATTGCCTATGTACATCTGTCTATCAATAATCAGCGTTATATTGGGGTAGCCAAACATCGCGATGTGATTTCAGCCTCACTACAAGCGGTGCTCAATGCAGCCGAGCAAGCCGCCGAGAGCCAAGCGAAAGCGGCCTGACTATTTAGGCTAACTGATAATACAGGCGCCACCATCGAGAGAAAAAAGCCGCGTTGAAGCAATTCAGCGCGGCTTTTATATTGGCTCAATCTTCATAAGAGTACGCAAAGCGCAAATCTGCTGCACAATATCATTGGCCGTCTTGGCGGAGGCCATCACACCGCTAGACCACTGGACCGCATACCAGAGCACCGTTAAATAAGCGTAAATAACCCGCCAGTGATACAGACGACGCCAGTCATCGCTTGTCAGAGGTCGCTGCAAATATTCCGTCAGTAGTAAGCGCTGTTGCTGCTCATTCAAGCCATGCCCCTCAACAATGACCGCAAGCTCGTAGAAGGCATCACCCATAGCCGCGTATTCCCAATCGATGGCGTAGAGACCGCCATCATCGGCGGCAATTAAATTTTCTAGCAGTAAATCGTTATGACAGAGACAGCTCCCCACACTAAGAGCCTTGGCATCTTGAATATGCGATGCCACATCCTCTGCTAGGTTTTCTAAGTCAGCGGCAAACTCAGCGTCGCTGCTTATCGCCCGCCAGTAACTCGCCGCTTTTTCATTAATATCTAAATATCCGTCAACTGCAGCTAGGCCATGAATACTGCGCAGTAAATACCCTAAAGATGTTAAGCCCGCCGCATCCGCCCGCCAATGCTGGCCGCTGACAAAATAGCCAACCATATATTTATAATCTGCATCATAGTGAATCAGCGGAGCGCATAGCCCAGCGCGATCCGCTAATTTTAAAACCTGCGCCTCGGTAACTCGGTCTAAATTCAGCGCTGAACTGATCGGCGAATTCTGGCGCAACACCATCACTGCGTTGTCAGCAGAAATCAGCCAACTTTTATTGGTCAGGCCACCCAATAGCGGCCTAATAAGGACGGGCTTGGACTTGCTCCACAGGGCCCAGTCGAGTGGAATAATGTCTGTTAGCGCTGAAGTCATAGCGACCTTATGATTGCGACGCGAGCTGCTCGCGCTTGTAAATGGCGTACCACTGAAAGAAACCAATCACCACCAACACCACATAAATCACAAACAGCAAGGCAGTGAGATACAAACCACGGTCAATGTATAAATACACCGAGGCGCCGTCGATCACAATCCAGTAAATCCAGTTTTCCAATACCTTGCGTGTCACCATATAGGTGGTGATGACCGCGCCCCAAGTGGTAAATGAATCCAAATAGGGCAAGGCCGCATGGGTGGAGGTATGCAATACGTAGCCAAAGACCAGTGTTAACACCCCCACCACCGCAGCGACAAGCAAGTGGGTGCGCAGCGACCAGCGATGAATACGCAAATCCTGCTGCTCATCGCCACTATTGCGCCACTGCCACCAGCCGTACACCGCCATCACTAAATAGAAAATCTGTAGTGCAGATTCCATCAGCAAGCTGACATCCCAAAACAAAAAGACGTAGATAGACGTACTGAAGAATGCCGCGTACCAACACAGACTATTTTCCCTCATAGCGAGAATAAGGTAGGCCAGCGCTAATACCACCGCGCCCAACTCCCAGAAGGACATCGCCGCAACCGCATCAGAAATCGCGGTGACGACCTGCTCGCTAAGCATGACTAGTCTCTGGGCTTAAATCGCCGTCAATAAACTTACATACAAAAATCGCGCGACCAAATTTCTCATACGACAGGCGGATTTCTTCTTTCAGGACATCCATCACCACATCGTAATCACCAAATACTTGGGTGCTCATGGTATTGGTTAATACCTGCAAATCTGGGTGGGTATTCAGTCTATCGATAAAATTTTGAATGGCGGGTATAAACTCGTCTTTCAAAGGGTACATACTGATTTCAACAGAGAGATTCATTGCGCTCATCCTTCAATATCGGGTTATTACTTAATCGGCTATAAGGGGCAACTAACTGCCCCTGCTAAAATAGAGAAAGCGATTAATTAAAAAGTGTAGTTAGCCGACACACCCACTACCCTCGGCTCGCCCAACTGATAGTACGCCTCTGGCGCGTAGCCATTGGCTGGGTTGTTGCCAAAGGCATTACTAAAGTAGAAACCTCTGGTTTCGTAGTCTTTATCGGTCAAATTCCGCCCCCATAAAGAGACGTCCCAGTTGCTGGCAAAGTAAGTCAGTCGCGCATTCACTAATTCATAGCCGCTGGATTTTTCGTTGTGACTATTAGAAAAGTAGAACTCGTCTTTACCTTCCAGCTCTACTCTCAGTATCAGGTTTGCAGTTAAGGACAACTCGCTACCCACAAAGAATTGATATTTCGGTGCGTGGGCAACTTCACGACCGTCAAGATTGACCGGTGGCAATGCCAGGCCATTACTGTCATCTTTGGCATCGACGTGAGACTGGCTTACAAAGTCGTCAAACTCGGCATTCAAGACACCGGCTGCGGCAAAAAATCGTAAGGATTCGCTAGCCGAATAATTAAGCTCTATTTCTAAACCACTTGTTGTACCCCCGGCTGCATTGGCAAGAAAATCGTCGAAGGAGAAATTGTTCGGATCAAAAAACGATTGCTTGGCCTGCACATCACTTCGGTCTTGATAAAATACCGCCAGCTGCGCCTGCAACCGGCTGTTCAGCCACGAACCCTTAACGCCCACTTCGTAATTGATCATATGTTCGGTATCAAACTCGAATACATCGGGCGTAATCGCTGTATTGCTTGCCGACGCGGAAATAATACGGCCGTTAACGCCACCCGCCTTATAGCCTCGCGAAATAGTGCCGTATACCAGCTTATTGTCGGCGTAGCGGTATTCAAGAGTCAGATTGCCGCCCCACAGATCCTCGTCGTTGGCCGAACTCACCATCAGCGAATCACTGTAATCGGCATTACGTTTTTCAAAACGCAAACCAGACACCAAATTCAATTTATCACTGAGGGCCGTTATCAACTGGCCATACACGGCGTAGTTCTCGGTTTCGAACTGGCTGCTAAAGCTGGCATTGCGCTCTAAGTCTTCGGCTTCCTGAAGCAAGTAGACCCCCACTACCCAGCTGGTAGTGGCATTAAACAGTTTGGATTGATCGCTAGAGATAAACCGCAATTCCGCGCTGATATTATCTTTATCGCGCAGGTAGCTGTCTTGCGAGCTGTACCCATTGGGATCAAAACCCACGTAGCTCCAGTCCTCATCGTAACCGTATTCAGTTTCTGAGCTGGCCGCGCTTAATATCGATTCAAGGCTAAAGGCCGAATTCCCCGACCAGCGCGTAATCACTGAGCCAGCAAGGGTTTCCTGCGCATCTGTGCCTGGTTGGTCAGACTGGGTTTTACGATTATTGTAAAACGAGAAGGCATCGTAGCCATTATCGGCATCAATATATAAAAGATTAAAGTTCATCTCTAAGGTCTCGCTGGCTGCAAAACTCAGCTTGCCACGCAGCACCGACTCATCGATATTATTGACATCATCTCGGTTTAAAAATGTGTTCTCAATGTAACCGTCGGATTGCTGATTTTGTAGCGCAAGCCGGTATCCGACGCGCTCGCTGAGCGGCCCGCTGGCTATAAGCCCCAGGTTTTTACCATTGTAAGTAGCCGCCTCCGCCGAGACCTTAAGCATTTGCTCTGCCGTTGGCGTATTGCTACTCATACTGATCAGGCCTGCCAAGGCATTGGCACCGTAGGCGGTGCCCTGGGGACCACGCAGTATTTCTACCTGACCAATATCGAGAGTGCTCGCTGCCAAACCTAGACCGCTAAAATCAATACCATCGATAATTAAACCCACCGACGGACTGACCGGATCAATAAATTGGCTGCGCTCACCGATACCGCGAATCTGAAAGAAACGACCGCGCGACGCACCAGAGGAGAAATTTACGTTGGGGGCCAAATTGAGTAGCTGCTCGATGTTGTTAGCGCCGCGCGCTTCAATAGTTGCGGCGTCAAACACACTGACGGTGCTAGCAAGATCCAGCAAACTGCTGTCCCTAAATTGACTAGTCACCACCACTTCTTCAAGATTATTGGCTTTAGAACTGCTGCCAGCATGGATGAGTCCCGCTGTCATTAGACAGGCAAGACCAACAGACAAGACGATGGGTTTTGGGGTAAATATATAATTCATGGCTCTCTCATATATAACAAAAATAAGAGACCCGGCACGCGCTAGAAGAGGGTTTTTGAGTGCTCACCTATTCCTACGCCGGTATTAACCGGATCAGGTTCAAGGGTTTGCAGTGTGGATTTATTCAAATCCACCGCATCTCAGGCCGCAGCCACCCCTTAGGTTTTTTCGAGCGAGACTATAGCAGATTTAAAGGGCGATGGGGAATGGCTCGCGCTTGTATATAAACCTCAATTTAACTAACTGGGAATTACGGGAACTAAGGGCTAGCAAAGAATGAGATACTTGATCTAGGCTAAGTTGCGCCTTATTGTCATTAATGCTTATCCGTAATTTAAGCCAATTTAAGGCGACGATACATGGCTACAAATCGCAGACATAGAGTAGTAGAAATAAGATGAGAGAAAGCTTAAGAAGGAAAATTTTAGACGTATGCGATAAGAAAATCACTAGCAAGGGTAGCAATGTCGGCCTTTCATTCTATGCATTTTTTGCAAACAAAAATGACGATCCTGAACTACTTATGGAAGCCGCTGAATGGTGGATTATGACGCATAGCCTTGATCACTTTGAAAAAGCCACAAAGATTAAAGAACTAATCAATTCCAATTGATTTCTTATCTGCATGTGACTAGAGATAAGGAGTAATGCAATATTTTTTACTAACTTGGCTACACGCTTGTCAGGGCTATGTTGGTGGCTATATGCATATAAAAAATCGGCGATATAGCCTTAAGTATTCAGCTCAATGTGTCTTCTTAGACAAAGCCGTAATCAGATCCGCTTCGCTGGCAGAAATACCGCAGCGCTGGGCTAGTTCTGGCGCGCCAACGCCCTGCCCTGCCATCACGCTAACTTGCTGGTAAAAGCGCATGTCTTTTTTATCGGCGTCATTCCGCTGCTGACGCTCGCCGAGCATCTCCAAGTATTCCTCTAACGCCGATATACGCTCGCCGAGCATTGTCATAGCAGAGTTTTGGTATTCAATTTTGCGCTCCAATGCCACCACAACGGCATCGGCATTTTGAGTTTGGCTAATCTCTTTTACAGTATCGCTACGGCGGGCTTTAACCATAAACATCAGCAAGCCAATACCCACTAAACTCAGGACTAAGCCCAGCAACGACGCCTCAGATAATCTTTGGCACCATTCAATAAACTTCATAGGAAATTCGAGATAATCGTATTTAGTCATTGTAGATTCTTCCTGTACTTAAATCTTAGCTCTTGATTGCTACCTTGGCAGCAGCTCATATTGCCTAGGCCGCAGTCCAGTCGCTTAGCCGACCTTTTAGCCTGACAATCGCTTGACTGTGGATTTGGCATACTCTTGATTCGCTCACTTCCATAACCTCACCAATTTCTTTAAGGTTAAGACCGTTTTCGTAGTAGAGCGCCATCACTAATTTTTCCCGCTCTGGCAAGCCATTTATCTGGCTCACCAGTGCGGTCTGAAAGTCGTCTTCAAGTACATTTTCCAGCGGTGCGTAACGATCATCGCCACCGCCCACCTCAATAGCTTCGTGTTCGCCTTCGCTCATTTGGTCCAGGCTAAACAGGCGCACAGAACTAGTGTCGCGCAATAAGTCATGATATTCGTCTAGTGATATGCCCATTTCATCGGCAATTTCATTGGCGTTTGCCTCGCGGGCTACGCGGCTTTCAACCTTGCGAACCGCTTCGCTCATTTCCCGCAGTTGACGGGTTACAGAGCGCGGCGCCCAGCCGTTGTGGCGCATTTGATCAATCATGGCGCCGCGAATACGGATACTGGCGAAGGTTTCAAAACTTGCGCCTTTATTCATTTGATAATTACTGCCCGCTTCCAGTAGGCCAATCATGCCCGCCTGAATAAGGTCATCAACTTCGACACTGGCCGGCAAACGGCTGACCAAGTGATAGGCAATTCGCTTTACCAAAGGTGCATGACGCTCTACCAGCTCTTCGCGGCTGCCGTATTGCACATTGAGGTAGGCGGAGTGCCCGTTCACATCGCAACTCCGGCGGCGGCCGCCGGTGTAAACATACGGTCAACAAAGAATTCAATATCGCCGCTTGGACCGCTGGGCATTGCCCATTTATCGACTGTTTCTGCCAAGCGGCGGAATGCCAGCGAGGACTCTGCGCCGGGATATAAATCGCTGACGGCTTTTTGGCGGGTATCGGCCTTTATCAAATACGGATCGCGGGGAATAAATCCGGCGTACTCCAGAGTGACATCTAGAAAACGTTGGGCAACTTCGTTTAAACGCTCAAATCCATCGCGGGCGTGGTCGTGGCTGTTAACCATATTACGCAATACTTTAAAGCGCTTAATGCCGGCATCGCGGTTCATAACCTTAATCAAGGCATAGGCATCGGCCATTGAGGTTAATTCGTCTGTCACCACCACCAATACATATTGGCTGGCGCGACTGAAGGTAATAACGCTGTCTGAAATACCGGCGGCGGTATCGACAATCATTACATCATAATCACCACTTAGCGCGCTCAGTGAGCGAACAATGGCCGCATGCTGGTCATTACCCAACTCTGCCATTTTTTTGATCCCCGATGCAGCCGGGATAATCGAAATCCCCTCTGGACCGGGAAGCAGAATATCTCCGATTGAGCACTTGCCATCCAGTACGTGTGACAAATTCCATTTTGGTTTTAGCCCCAGCATGATATCGACGTTAGCCAAACCTAAATCGGCATCCATCAGCAAAACACGATTACCGCGTCTGGCTAACTGGCAGGCCAAATTAACTGAGACATTGGTTTTACCAACACCACCCTTACCACTACTTACGGCTATAACTTTTACAGGACTCATTGTTTTTATCACTCTCCCGATACATTTTTAACCACCCCAATTAGATGGTAGCGGATTCTCAAACTATCGTTACTCTATGGTATGTCTGTCGTCCTAAAATTGCTCTACGCACTATCACTAACTTTTCATACTAATCTTGCCTAAACCCGCACATTTAGCGCACTTCCACGCTGACTTTGCATGGCAGAAGCCACCTCAGCGGGCACCGATTCTTGCTGCGCGGGTGCCGGCATTGGCGCCGGAGTGCCATTGCGACGAACCTCAAAGGCCTTGGTCATCCGCACGGCCATATTCACCAGTTTTCCGGCATCTGCCGCCGACAAGTTTTGCGGTACCCGGGGGCCGTTAGCACACCACACCAAAGGCAGGCGGTGCTGGATCAAATTTGACATGGCGCCACCTAAACGCATGGCTTCGTCAATGCGGGTAAGAACTGCACCCTGGACGTTAAATGACGAGTAGGCGTCGATAATTTCGCTCTGCACATAGTTCTCTGAATCGGCTGGCAAGGTTAAAAACACCTGAAGGTCCTGCATACCCGAAATCAGCTGATTGAGTTCACTGATGCCCTGCTTGTCCCGAAAAGAGATGCCCGCAGTATCTATTAGCACTAAATTCTTTTTACGTAAAAGACGGTAGGTTTTAACCGCCTCTTCTGGGTCGCTGGCAACGTGAACCGGTATTTGCAGAATACGGCCATAAGCTCGCAATTGTTCCTGCGCCCCGACTCGAGCCGCGTCTGTGGTTAAGATCGCAATGCCTGAGCGGCCGTGAGTCAGCACATATTGCGCCGCAATTTTTGCAATGGTGGTGGTTTTACCCGCGCCCTGGGGGCCAACCAAACAAATAGCCCCAGCGCTAGGCGGCGCCTTAACCGCCAATTTGTTGACTAACAGCATCTTAAGCATTTCACGCTGCACCGTGGCCGATTCATCGCTAGGAATTTCTGCGCACAGGCGTTTACCTAGGGCTGGGTCGATATCCATTGCCGATAGAAAATCATTTAGGCCTTGATGCTCTGGGGCTTGATGACTAGCTTGCTGCCAATTGTGACCTTTTAATTGGTCCATCAGCATTGATTTCATTGAGGCCATTTCCTGCTTCATGGTGAGCAGCTCTTCATTCTGGGACCATACCATTTGCGGTTCTGCCGCAGTCGGTCTAACACCATTACTATTGCTATCAGCAGTCCGGGCTGGCGGACTGCTGTGCTGGCTGATTTCTTCCTCGGCTTTTTTACGGCGGTTAAACAGGGCATCGAGGGCTGTTGGCTCGCGATCGGCGTCGGGGCTGCGAGTTTGCTGCTGAGCCGGAAATGATGCTGGGGGCGCCGCAGCCATTGAGGTTTCAAGCATACCCTCAAGACTAACAACCACTTCCACTCCGCCTGCCACACTGCGACAGTCGAGAATCACGGCGTCTGGACCATGGGCCGCGCGGACCAATCTCATGGCCTGCTGCGTATCCGCTGCTTGATATTTTTTCACTTGCATAAGCCACTCCCAGCACATCTCAACTTACGGCGAAATGTCATTAATAAATTTATCTCTAACTGTCTGTCGCCAACTTCAAACACCTTAATTCAAGCGCCCTTGCTGACCGATTGTTGACAGTAATCTCACTTGCTTGCTGTCTGGTACTTCGTTGTACGACAACACGGCTAATCCCGGTACGCTGCGGCGTGTAAAGCGTGACACCCAAGAACGTATAGACGGTGACACTAAAACTACCGCTGGCTGCCCTGCTAGCTCCTGACGATGGCTATAGTCTGCCAAGTCATTCTGTAATCGCTCTGCAATTCCTGGCTCTAATCCAGCGGCGGCAGCGTTGCCTCTAAGCATGTCTTGCAACAACTGTTCCAGATCTGGATCTAGTGCGGAAACAGGTAGATCTTCCTCTAAGCCATTGATTTCTTGAACAATCATTCGACCTAAGGCGACCCGAACCCCCTCCAATAATTCGTCAGGATTTTTGCTGCGCGGCGCTTGCTCCGCCAAACTTTCGGCGATTAGACGAATACTGCGGATAGACACGCCTTCTTTCAGAAGATTTTGTAATACTCTAACCACAATACTGAGTGGCAATTGTTTGGGTACCACATTCTCAACCAAGCGTGGATCTGTTTTAGCCAGCCTGTCCAATAGCTGCTGCACTTCTTCGTGACCCAGTAATTCATGGGCATGATTCTTAATGATTTGACTGAGATGAGTCGCGATTACCGTGCAGGGATCGACCACCGTATAGCCCATGGTTTGTGCCTGATCGCGCTGACTAGAGTCAATCCATACTGCCTCCATACCGAAGGCGGGATCTTTAGTAGGAGAGCCGCGCAATGTGCCTTGCGCACCACCGGGATTAATGGCCAATTCCTTGCCTGCTTGAATATCTCCCTGGGCGATAGTGTCTCCTAGTAACTGAATGCGGTAGCTACTGGGCGAGAGTTCGAGATTGTCGCGGATATGGACAGGCTGAATAAGAAAGCCCAAGTCCTTGGAGAGCTTTTTGCGTACGCCGGTGATTCTTGCGATTAGCTCGCCACCTTGATTCCGGTCTACCAGAGGAATTAAGCGGTAGCCTACTTCCAGACTCACTACATCCATTGGGGTGACTTCGTCCCAGTTCAGTTCACTGGGTTCACGAGCAGACGGAAGCTCTTCGAGGTTTTGATCTTCATCAACAATTTCTGCTGCATTTTTTTTCTGATTTTGCATCCACCAGCCACTGCCGCCGCAGGCCGCAGCCAGAATAAGAAATACCAAATTCGGCATACCGGGAATGATACCGATCAGGCCCAGTAAGGTCGCTGACATATACAGCACATTGGGATTGGCAAACATTTGGCCAACAATCTGCTTACCCATATTTTGCGAGCGGGATATACGGGTGACAATTATCGCGACCGCGGTTGAGAGCAGTAATGACGGCAACTGTGCCACCAATCCGTCACCGATGGTCAGCAGGGTATAGTTATGCATAGCTTGCGCAAAACTCAAACCATGCTGGGTCATCCCTACACCAAGACCACCAATAACATTGATGAACAAAATCATAATGCCGGCAATTGCATCACCGCGTACAAATTTGCTCGCGCCGTCCATGGAGCCGTAGAAATCCGCCTCGGTACGCACTTCTTCACGGCGAAGACTGGCCTGTTCTTGATTTAACAAGCCGGCGTTTAAGTCTGAATCTATTGCCATTTGCTTACCTGGCATAGAGTCTAGGGTGAAACGCGCAGTCACTTCAGCCACCCGCCCAGCGCCCTTGGTGACCACCACAAAGTTAATAACAACCAGAATGATAAATACCACGATACCGACGACATAATTGCCGCCGATAACAAATTCACCAAAGGATTCGATAACCTTACCCGCAGCGCCGGGGCCGGTATGCCCCTCTAGTAACACCACCCGAGTAGATGCGACATTCAAGGCAAGCCGCAACAAGGTTGCCAATAGCAATACGGTGGGAAACACGGAGAAGTCGATGGGACGATCTACGTAGATAACCGCCAGAATAATGACCAACGACAAAGTGATATTAAAGGTAAACAGCAAATCCAATAAAAACGGCGGCATGGGTATAACCAACATACCCAGACAGGCTATTAGCAATACCAAAACGCCAATGCCACTGTCGGTAGTCTTTTGTAGCCATCCGGGCATTGAAATTGCTTGTGTTGCCATACTATGGTCTCTCTACAAAAACGTAATGCGCTTTAAGGCTGCGCCAAAATTTCGTCGTTATAGACTACCTTTGCAACATGGAGGCCACTATTTGTAGGGGTAAATACTGATCGTCATTGGACGACTACTTTCAACTCTCTCGAGTGAGGTTTGCTACAGCAGATTGCCAAGGTATTCATCAGCAATATCAGGTTCTGGGGTATCTGGACAATCTCCACCCATGGTTTCCCAGCTGCGTAACTGGTAGACATAAGTGAGTATTTGGGCCACAGCCAAGTACAAGCCTCCGGGGATTTCAGAATCTAGATCAGTGCTCGCAAAAATGGCCCTTGCCAAACGCGCGGACTCCACAATGGGAATATTGTGTTCCGTTCCTAACTCACGAATCTTGGCCGCAATATTGTCTGCGCCTTTCGCCAGTAAAATAGGTGCTCCCATGCGCGCCTCATCGTATCTTAAGGCAACTGCAAAATGAGTAGGGTTGGTGATAATAACGTCAGCAGTGGGGACTTTTTCCATCATGCGATTATTAGCAGCAGCCTGCTGCATTTCACGCATTCTGGCTTTCCCTTCGGGGCTACCGTCAGATTCCTTGTGCTCATCACGCACTTCCTGATGAGTCATCTTCAATTCTTTATTAAAATTCCATAACTGCCAGGGCACGTCGATAGCGGCTATCGCCACCAGAGGCAAACTGACGACAAAGAAAAACCACCCCAGCTGTAAGGCGCTATTAACAATGGCCTCCTTAGGTGACTGCAGGCTCAGGCCTAGAATATCATCCGCCATTCCGGACAATAACCATATTGCCGCAACACCGATAAATACCATTTTCATAATAGATTTAGCCAGCTCGCCAAGGCTGCGCAAAGAGAATAATTTACCCAATCCCTTAATGGGGTCCATTCGTTCCGGCTTTACACTCAAACTAAAGACCCAACCGCCCAGAATAGTCGACGAAACTACGACCGCTAACAATGCAATAGCCAGTATTGGCCAAATGCTCAACATTCCCATTATCAATGTTTTATACAAACGGGAGACAATGAGAGTTTCACTGTCGACTAATAAAAATTCTGGTGACAGGCTACTAGCAAGCAATGCCTTTTGCGCTTCGGCAAGGTCGGCGCCAGTAAATAGTAATATTGCGGAGCCACCTACGGTGACCATCATTGTGGTTAATTCTTTGGACCGCGCTACTTGCCCCTTTTTTTTGGCATCCGCCAATTTCTTGGGGGTTGCCTCTTCTGAGCGTTCCTGACCGTCTTCGTTCTCAGCCATACATCAGCCTCCGAGAAACAGTTCGACAGCAATAAATGCGCTGCCCAACATAGTCGTTAACAGGGGAAGTAAATTGGGTAGCAAACGATCGACCACCAAGAATCCAATCAGCATTGCGATAGGAAAACCCACCGCAAACAGGTTTAAGGTTGGCGCTGCGCGACTAACAATACCGATGGCAAGCTGCACAACCAGCAGAGCGACTACAGCGGGTATGGAAACTCGTATTGCGCCAGAGAACAGCTCAGCGCCGCGCATCCACACAATACTAAACTGGCCAACGGAAATACCGTCGCCGGCCACCGGCCAATATTCAAAGCTTCTTGCCAAGAGGGCCAAAAAATCGATATGGCCATTCAAGGCAACAAATATAAGCATGGTAAATATCAGTAAAAACTGCGACAGCACAGGTACCTGCGCACCACGTTGAGGGTCTACCATCATGGCAAAGCCCAGCCCCATGCCCATGGCAATAATCTGTCCGGCAAGAATAATGGCATCAAATACCAACTGCACGATTAAACCAATACAGATACCAATCAACAATTCATTGACTGCCAGCAGCATGGCTTCGATACCGATTAAATTCGTCGCCTGCACAGGGGGCAACATCGGTAAAATAATGGCGGTGATGAATATTGAAACTAAAATACGTGCAGGTGTGGGTATATACGCCGCGCTAAATAAGGGTGCCGCGATCATCGCACCACTAACACGCACAAACGGCAGCCACGCGGATGCGAGCATAACGCTGAGTTCGTCTGGCGTTGGCGCGATCATCGCCAGGCTACCCGACTAAACTCGGGATCATAGAGAATAATTGACGGGTATAATCAAGCAATTGGCCCAACATCCAAGGGCCCGCAACCCCCAAAACCACAACCAGCACAACCAGCTTAGGTATAAAGCTCAGAGTCATATCCTGAATCTGGGTTGCAGCCTGAAACATCCCTATCGCCAAACCGGCAGCAAGTGCCGACAACAGCAAGGGAGCGGACAATAGTACGGTGACATTCATAGCCTGACGACCGAGTTCAATTACCGTGTCTGCATTCATTGCCTGGCCTCGTACATTATTATCATAGTCTTTGCCGCCACTATCTTTACTGCTGCCGAGGTCGTCATTGCCATCAAGGTCGTTGTTGCCATGAAGGCCGTCATTGATAGAAACTCGCCGCCAGTGAACCCATCACCAAAGTCCAGCCATCCACCAAAACAAACAACATAATTTTAAACGGCAGCGAAATCATCATGGGCGATAGCATCATCATACCCATCGACATCAGTACGCTGGCGACGACGAGATCAATAACCACAAAGGGGATGAAAAGTAGGAAGCCAATCTGAAACGCGGTTTTTAACTCGCTGGTAAGAAACGACGCCATGAGAATAGTGAAAGGCACGTCTTCCGGCTTATCAAGCTGTTGCAGGCCAGCGATCTCTGCAAAACGACCGATATCTTCTTCCCGTGTTTGGCGGAGCATAAATTCGCGAAAGGGCTGGAAGCCCGTTTGAAGAGCTTGGTCAAAGCTCATTTCTTCTGCGATATAGGGTTTGATGGCATCGGTATACGCTATTTCTGCTACCGGATGCATGATAAACAGGGTAAGGAAAAGCGCCAGACTCAATAAAATTTGATTCGACGGTGTTTGGCCAGTACCTAAGGCCAAGCGTAAAATCGACAGGACAATCATAATTCGTGTAAATGCCGTCATCCCCAGCAGTATGGCTGGCAGCAAGGTAAGCGCGGTCATCACCGCAAGTAATTGCAATGACACCGAGTATTCTTGGCCCCCTGCAGGGGTAGTTACCGAGGTAACCGCAGGTAAAGCTAAGGGCGCCGCATTGGCAAACAAGGGCAAGCCACAAAGGCATAGCAACGTCAGGATACGGGTAAGCTTCATTGCGACTCACCCCGCACTGAGAGATCTATATTGGCCTTACTTAATGGCGCCATCATTTGACGCTTTGCCAGCAATTTGGCAAATGGCGACTCCGCTGGCTTATCACTTTCTTCATCTGGCGACGACGCCCAGCAGTGCAGCGTATTGATTGCGGTAGCGGTACAACCTA
>TARA_R110001592_G_scaffold30449_2_pt1 | contig 22984 bp, 22 predicted proteins | sample TARA_R110001592 | Tara Oceans TARA_R110001592 (sample SAMEA4398387) | marine metagenome | biome: Polar Biome; feature: [SRF] surface water layer (ENVO:00010504); material: water (ENVO:00002006), including particulate matter (ENVO:01000060) such as... | depth 5 m | reverse complement strand
AAATCTAGATATAATTTTTCATCACCAGGACAATAAAATGGCCCTGTAGCACTTGAGGCAGAACCGCAGGCAGAGGTCACATATCCTGTAAAAAGTACCAAGGTCGGCTCACGGTAATCATCTAAAATAGTATTCCATACATCTTCTGTACTTGCCAATATCGTAGCACTAAATTCGGCCTCTTCATTCTCTTTTTTAGTCCCTTGATAAGACTCGGTAGAAATAGATTGATTATCGCCCCCAATAAAATTACCAAGAAAACTCAGCGGATTGTTACCAGTTACAAATGAAAATACAAGAAACAGCCCAATGATAATCAAGCCTGTTTTAGAAAAAAGTATTTTAATTAATGGACCAAGTAACATGGGATTAAAACCTCCAATACCTTTTCCTGAACTTGACTGACCTCTTTGGTCATCGACATTTGAACTTTGACGCCTACCTTGCCATTTCATACGAACTATCTATTTGAAAATTAAGTTAAACAATAATAAATTAATATTTATACTGTATTGGAATGAACCTTTATTCTTAAAGATTTCTACCATTAGTTCTATTTAGTTGAGGACCATTCCATAATTTCATCACGTATTTCTTTCGATGTACGTTGTCTTCTTTTTGCAATACTTTCAATAATGGACGAAAAATTACCTTTTTCATATTCCGTATCGATATTTTTAATTTCAGGATAGTGGGAAAGATATTCGTCTTTTATTATTGCCCATTGTTGTTCTATGTCAAAATCCTGAATTGAAAGGGCCACACCACCAGTGTTTACAGGTTTTCCTATTTCGTTATTTTCTGTTCCTGGTTGGTTATTTTTAAAATCTAAATTTTTATCTTCTTCGTTCATCATAATAGACTTTATTTTTTATAAAAATTATAATTTAAAGTAATAAACTTAGTCATCTTACAATTGCTCTAATTATAATATAATTGACTTGATAAAATAGAAGAAGAAAAAAGATAAAGATTAGAAACTATAGTATATAGCAAACAAAATTCAAACTTATGATAGTAAACTATACTAGGAATTTCTAAAGGAAACAATTTTTTATATTTTGCGAATAGTCATACTTTTAAAAGTACCTAATACAATTTGAAGCATTAAAAAAGGTAAGGTAGTTATCTAATTTTTAAAAATTCAATGAATTATTAATTGATGATTGTACCATCACTTCTCATTTCTACATCCATATTTTTCCCTTTTTGCTTAAATTCGATATCATAAAACTTACCTTTACTATGATGGTCAACTTCTTCTAATTCTGTAATTTCATACGCACTAAAATCAGCTTTTATTTTTTCTTGAATTGCTTTTGGTAATTCATTTTTATCTAAGCTACTTTCAGTTTCTATCCAATTGCCTTCAGGACTAAAATCGGCTCTCAATTTTTTGCCATCAATTTTAAAATTAGATTCATAATTACCGTTGTCATCAATATGCCAATCTGGGTCATTCTCTCCGGGATACTTTTGCTCAAATGCTAGTTGCACAGCTTCTGGTACGCCGTCTTGTGTTGCAGCACAAGCAATGAGTAATAAGCTAGGTATAATCCAAAGTACATTTGTCTTGACTATCATAATTTATTAATTTTTTATAAAATTAAGAGGATACAATAATTAAGCATATGTCAAAAAAAAAATTTTTTAACGTTATTGACATTTTTGTAATTAGTTTTTTAAAGCGTATTCTACAAAAGCAAATTTTTATCGGTTTCACCGAAAGAGCTAAATGTTTTTTTATTATAGTCAATAAAACCAAAGACTACCCAGTATTTTTGTAGTGTTAAATAACAAACAAAAAATTTATGAAAAAATTACTGATATTGACTGCTATTTTTACTTTTACCACAGGTGCAGTTTTGGCCCAATCAATTTCAAAAAACGCGCTTGGACTTCGTCTTGGCGACAATGATGGATTTGGAGGAGAAGTTTCTTATCAAAGATATTTGAAGGAAAATAATAGATTGGAATTTGATTTGGGCTGGAGGGATTCAAAAAATGTGGATGCATTTAAACTTGTAGGGCTTTACCAATGGGTTATGCCTATTGATGGTGGTTTTCATTGGTTTGTTGGTGCTGGTGCAGGTATAGGGTCTTTTGATGCAGGGGATAATGACGGTATTTTTGCTTTGGTAGCTGGAGATATCGGTATAGAATACGATTTTAATTTTCCACTTGTACTTTCGCTTGACGTAAGACCTGAATTAGGCTTTAACGATAGTTATTCAGATGATTTAGATCTTGATATAGCTTTGGGTATTAGATATCAATTCTAAACGATTTCAGATAAAAAGGATCTCATTAGATTGAATCTTTTTTAAACGGGTAATGAATGTAAGGCAATCTCAATTGCCATAATCCACCAAAAAAGCGGTTTAGTTCAATCTAAACCGCTTTTTTTTGGTGGATTTTACTAATGTATGGAGACGGGCACAATTACTCAACCTCTGGGTTGTGAATTTGAAGTAGAATTTGGTATTAACTATAATCTAAAGAAAAACCGTTCATTAATTCAAATTCTTCAGGAGACATTGACTTGTTTAAGGAATTGTGATTTTCCAATGCATCTAGTGTTGATTCATAGCCTAATTGAAATATTGCGTCGATATTTTTCATTGAAAACATTCCAAAATTCTCTAAACCTTTAGGGCTTATAAGAAGATTACAATCGTCAAATTTTGATAGTGATTCATTGGCAAGTTTAATGTGATATGCGCGTTCTAAAATATTATGTGCATGTTTAAGATCCTCTATTTTAACTTTCTCGAAAGGGTTTACATAAACTCCAACAATTTGGTCACAATACATTTTAATTAAGTCTACTGGGAAAGTATTCAAGGTACCCCCATCTATATAATATCCATTTTTTATTTGAACGGGTGCAAAGAATCCGGGAACTGCTGCAGATGCCAAAACTGGCTTAATAAGTTGTCCTTCGTGAAATATTTTTAAGGTGCCATCTAATAGGTTGGTTGCCGTTATATAAAGAGGTGTCTTAAGCGCTGCAAAATCATCATCTGGTAAATACTCTTTCAGCTGGTCATAAAACTTAGAAGTGTCTATAAAGCCAGGCTTATTTCTAGCATATTTTTTAACAGAAAATAAGTCTACTGTTTTGAAAAAGTCTAGCATCTTTTGCCAAGTGCATCCTCCAGCATATAATGCCCCTACAACAGCACCCGCACTAGTTCCTGCTATATACGATGGATAAATTTGATTCTCTTCGAGGGCTTTGATAGCGCCTATATGCGCCACACCACGCATTCCACCACCAGAAAGAACTAATCCTGTTTTCATTTAAATCGCTTTAAGCCTTAATATCAATGATGGTTAAATTGTTTATGCCAAAATTTATGTGAGTAAAATTAGTGCGTAATTTATCGTAAAATTTATACAGTTTAAGAGTGAAGATACTGAGATTAAATTACAATTAATCTCGATTTCTAGACGCACGTTTACTGCGAATAAAACTTAATGCTTTGCTAGTAATGAAGGTGATGAATAAGCTTTTTAAGGTATCGTTTTGGGTGAAATTTGTTCCTAGACTTTTGCGAAATAATTGTGGCACCAAATCTACCCTTGCGTTTTTAAAATTAAGTTTTAGACTTTCTTGATTAATCTCGCGTTGAAGCTCTAATATTTTCAATCGTTTATCTATTTCTTCAAAAGAGGTGTAACCTTTTACCATAATCAGACAAAATAATATTTAGATAATTTTTTAAGTACAGGTGTGTTCAATTTTCCTCTAAAAACATAGAGTAATATGGTAACTAATAAATAAAAGCTGGCAACAACTATAAAACCCATAAGATAGCTGTCGAATACCTCAGATAAGCCTAGGCAGGCCGCAAATGATAAGAATAGTAGCGCAAAAATTGAACTTGTACCTATCACTAAAAACTTTAAAATACCTGTAGCGTGTTTCGATAAAATCTTAAAGACTTTTAGCCTATAGTATTCATCGCTATGTTCAATAAATGACCTCATTTCGGTTTTCAGCCCAGTGAGGTCATTTTTTAATTCTTCAAAAGCCATATTGACTATTTTTGTAGTTGAGCGTTTTTCGCTTTAAGGTCTTCTAATTTTCGCTCTAATTTATCAATGATATCATCTGCCTTATAGCTCATTGTAGAAATCGCCTCATCTAATTTTCTGTCAAATGCATCTTTCTTTTCGTTTGCCGTCTTTGTAAGCTCATCTTTTGCATGTGACACACGTTCCGCTATATCGTGACTTGTATCTTCTACTTTTCTTTTGATTTTATAACGAGTTTCGACTCCTTTGTCTGGTGCATAGAGTATACCAATTCCAGCTCCTATGGCTGCTCCTGTTAAAAGCGCTAATAATACATTTCCGCTATCGTTTTGCATAATATTGATTTTTAAGTTCTAAGAAATTTTAATTGAACCTAAATTTAATTATAAAAAAAGATTTTAAAAATGACATACATCATATGCTATATCTTATGTTATTTGTAGATTCTTTTATTTAGAATACGAATCTTGCTAATTACATAAAGCAAAATTTATGTAATAAGCTTAGCCACAAGAAGATTATAAAATAGTTTATAGTTTAACTAGGTGAGTAAACCGTACACTTGCTTCGCGATTTCTAATTCCTCATTTGTGGGTATTACCAAAATTTTGACCTTAGAATCTTTAGTATTCACTTCTCGAATGGTCGACGATTTTAAATCATTTTTAGCGTCATCTAAATGAATTTTAAAAATGTCCATATCCTTACAAACTAATTCACGCATTAAACTTGAATTTTCGCCAATACCTGCTGTGAAAATAATTGCATCTAAACCGTTCATAGCTGCAGTATACGCTCCAATATATTTTTTAATACGGTAAGCGTTCATTTCCAAGGCTAAAATACAGCTGGTATTACCTTTACTAGCTTCGCTTTCAATATCTCGTAAATCATTAAAACCAGTAAGACCCAGCATACCACTCTCTTTGTTTAAGAGTTCATTTACTTCGTCTAAACTATAACCTAAGGTATTTACCATATAAAAAATAATAGAGTGGTCAATATCACCACTTCTGGTACCCATTACGAGTCCGTTTGACGGCGCAAAACCCATACTATGATCTATACTTTTCCCGTCTTTTACAGCAGTAATACTACATCCATTTCCTAAATGAATAGAAATGAGCTTTACATTTTTGTTTCCTAAATATTCCGATGCTCTTTCAGAAACGTATTTATGACTAGTGCCATGAAACCCATAAGCCTGAATTCCCTTTTCATCATATAATTCAGTAGGTATCGCATATTTTTTGGCTTTTACAGGTACCGTTCCGTGAAAGGCAGTATCAAACACCGCTATTTGTTTGGCAGAATTAAATATTTTTTCTGCCATTTCGATTCCCACTAAGTTGGCCGGGTTGTGTAATGGCGCTAAAGGAGAGAACATTTTAATTTTATTCTTCACCTCATTGTCGATTAAAGTGGTTTCAGTGAATGCACTGCCACCATGTACTACACGATGGCCAATAGCATCAATGTCTTTGGTGCTTTCAAGCACTCCTTTTTCAAAATCAAGTAATAGCGCTGTTATTGTTTCGAGTCCTTCTTTGTGATTTGTTATTTCGGAGATTTTATCGATTTTAAAATCTTGAGATTTAAATGTTGAAATAGATTCCGTACTACCAATACGTTCTATCATGCCCGCGCAAATAACTTGCGCTGAAGGCATTTCTAAGAGTTGATATTTTATGGAAGAACTACCAGAATTGATAATTAGTATGTTCATGAAAATAATTTTTAAAGACCTTGAGCTTGAATTGCTGTAATTATTACTGTATTGAAAATATCATCAACGGTACAGCCACGACTTAAGTCATTAACTGGTTTGTTTAGGCCTTGTAGCATTGGTCCGATTGCTAAAGCACCTGTTTCTCTTTGAACAGCCTTGTACGTATTATTGCCTGTATTTAAATCTGGAAATATAAAAACACTTGCTTGCCCTGCTACTTCAGAATCGGGTAATTTACTGAGTCCCACTTTGGCGTCAACCGCTGCATCATATTGAATAGGCCCCTCTACTTTAAGGTCAGGTCTTTTCTCTTTTATGATTTCGGTAGCCTTTCGTACTCTTTCTACATCTTCACCAACACCAGAGGCACCTGAGGAATAAGAAAGCATAGCGATTTTTGGCTCAATGCCAAAAGCGGCACTTGTTGCTGCTGAGGATATAGCTATTTCAGACAGTTGTTCTGCAGTTGGGTTAGGGTTAATTGCGCAATCTCCAAAAACGGTCACCCTATTTGGTAAACACATAAAGAAAATAGAAGAAACTATAGAAACATCTGGTCTAGTTTTTATGAATTGTAACGCAGGACGAATTGTATGTTGGGTCGTATGTACAGCCCCTGAAACCATTCCATCGGCATGCCCTTTGTGCACCATCATAGTACCATAATAAGAAACATCTTCCATTAAATCTTTAGCCATAGCCAAATTCACATTTTTATGCTTTCTTAATTCAAACAAAGTGGTGGCATAATCAGTAAATTGGCTCGATGTAGTAGGGTCAATGATATTAATAGCATTGAGGTCTAAATCGATATCCAATTCTATTACTTTAGCTTTAATCTGTTCTCTATTTCCTAGTAGGGTTATGGATACAGCATCAGCATCGATAAGCTTTTTAGTGGCTAAAAGAATTCGCTCATCCAACCCTTCAGGTAATACAATATGTTTCTTAGTAGATTTAGCTTTTTGAAGCAAATTATATTGAAACATTCTAGGGGTAATACCTTTTGCTTTAAATGTGATCAACCGCTCAGACAATTCTTTTGTTGGAACATGTTTTTCAAATTCTTGAATTGAAGTAATTATTTTTTCAGTGTTTTCCGCGTAAATACGGGGTCTAATAGTCCCAATTTTATTGGTCACCGAATAAGTGCCACCTGTCACTGAAAGTATAGGGATAATATCGGATAAACCTTCTATCAATTTAATGATAGACTCTTCAGGAATAAGTCCGCCAGTTAGAACAATACCAGAAAGGTTTGGGTAATTGGAAGAAATGTTGGCCTGTAGGGCGCCCAAAATTATATCTGCCCGATCACCTGGTGTAATGACTAAGCTATCTTTTTTTAAGTGTGTTAGGTAATTACGTAACTGCATGGCTCCAACACTAAATTTACCTACTTGATTGTTTATATAATCTTCACCAAAAAGAATTTTTGCATCTAGCTCTTGGGCAATTTCTTTAACTGTTGGGCTACCTAATGTATTGTTTATGGGAATAGCTCCGACCAAAATATTATCTGGTAGTTTTTCCTTAAGCCCATTGCTTACTACGTCTAAATTTTCTGGCTGTACCTTATTTGCTATAATTAGTAAAACTTCAACACCTTTCTCTTTAAATGAGTCATAGGCCATGTAAAGGTTACCCAATAACTCATCTAAAGTTTTATTTTTTCCGCTTGCCAAAATAATTGCAGGTATACCTAAATTCTTTGCAATAAGTACGTTAATATCCCATTCTATAATAGCTCCTTCACCAGAAAAATCGGTGCCTTCTACAAGTACAAAATCGAAACGATTTTCAATAGTCTTGTATTTATGAATGATATGACCAACAATTTCATCGTCTTTGTCTTTGTTTTTTAATTGTACGACTTGGCTACGTGTATATGCATAGGCTTCATCAGGTTTCATATCTACATTGAAGTAGCTTAAAACCGTATCAATATGATTATCTGTTTTTCCTTTAGGAACGTCATCAATAATAGGTCTGAAATAGCCTACTTTGGCAGTTTTGCCCAATAAAAGTTGCATAAGGCCCAAGGAAACAATTGATTTTCCACTGTTGGGCTCAGTGGTGACAATATAAATAGCTTTACTCACGTGTTTAAAGTTATGGGTGTTTAATAAATTAATAGGATTTATTAGCGTTAAGGCTTTATGTAGCCCTAATCGATTACAAAGATTTGAAGATCGCGAAAATTTGGAAGTAAAAGGAATTTAAACATATAATATAAAAATATTGCTGATGTAATAGTGCGGTCTAAGCCATTACATAATATTAAGTAGGGTTTACTTATTGGTGCTAAGATGTATTTAATTCAGATTTTTCTTTTCCTTTTTCGCTAACTTTCTAAAATATCCTCTTGTTAGAAAATTGTGTTTTAAGGCTTCCATGTTTTCATTGAATCGCTCGGTGCCTTGTTCTATATTTTGCATACTACGTTCTAATTGGTTGACAAATAAAGAGTCTCTGGTAAGATAGTTAATAGCACCATTCCCTTCATTTATTCCACCTATAATTGAATTAAGGTTTTGTGACATTAGTTCAATTTCAATAGAGGTTGTTTCTAAATGTTGAATAACATTTTTCATTCTTCCTCCAGAAATAGTATCATTTAATAAAACACCGGCAGCACTCTCTTCAAAATTCAATTGCTCAACCATTTTGTTCATTTTGATTATGGTAACATTTGCACTATTACTTGCATTCTTAAGATTTAGAATGGTTTGTTGCAAGTCATTCGCCATAACTGTATCATTCAGTAATCTACCCAAGGTTCCTTTACCGTGATTAAGGGCTTGGGTTATCTTTAATAGGTCTGCGGTCAATAATGCAGCATTTTCATTGGTAACATTCAATGTGCTCATCATATCTTGTGTTCCTATTTTATTTGAAGATTGTAATTCGTCTCCAGTACTGATCAGTGAACTTTTTCCTGCCCCAGGAATAATATTGATAATCATACTACCGACCAGCCCATTGGTGCCAATACTTGCGACGGCGTTTTTTTTGATATGGCTTCGCATTTCATCTTGTATAATCATTCGTACCCGAATCGTAGTATCATTTATCATTTCAATGCCATTGACTGTACCCACATTAATTCCAGAAAAACGAACATTATTTCCATTTTGAAGTCCTGTAGCATTCTTAAAAACAGCACTAATTTCGAAGGTTCTACTAAACATATTTTGACGGTTACCTATAAGGTATGCTGCAAAGAGTAGCAGGGTAATTCCTAATACCACAAAAATACCTAACCTTAAATTTTCTAATTTTGTTTTAGCCATGATATTATTTTTTAAAGAATGCTTCTACTTTTGGATCTCTTGATGCTGATAACTCCGCATATGAGCCTTCGGCATAATTTATGCCATCGACCAAAAGAATCATACGCTCAGAAATTACTCTTGCACAGTCTACATCATGTGTAATGATTAAAGAGCTGGTTCCATATTTTCTTTGAATGCTACGCATCAGTTCAATAATCTCTTTTGCTGTAATTGGGTCGAGCCCGCTAGTTGGCTCATCGTACAAGATTATTTTTGGTTTCAAGATGAGTGTTCGTGCAAGAGCGATTCTTCTTTTCATACCACCGGATAGCTCTTCGGGCATTAAATCTAGAGTATGTGCCAAACCTACGTTTTCCAATGCTTCCATCACAAGTGGAGTGGTATCTTGAACTATGCCCAGTTTCTCTTTATGTCTACGCATTGGGAATTCCAAATTCTCGCGAACGGTCATTGAATCATATAAGGCGCTACCTTGAAAAAGAAAACCGATATCAGAACGTAACTCATCCAAAGTTTGACGGTCTAAAGTGGATATTTCTTTTCCCATCACCTCTATATAACCACTATCTGGAGCCATTAAACCTACCAAGCATTTTATCATCACAGATTTTCCAGAACCCGATTTGCCCATGACCACTAGATTTTCACCTTCGTGAAGAACCATATTAAAACCATTCAAAACATGGTTGTCACCAAAGCTTTTAGTGACATTTTTAATCTGGATCACGGCTTTTCGCTCTGTACTCTTGTTCGGTTTTTGAACTCCTTTTGTCTGTATGTTGGTCGAAACTTTTTTCATTTTATAGTTCATAGAAAATATCAGAAATAAAGACGGCTATAAAATCTACTACGAATAACAGTAGTGAAGCCATGACTACAGCGGTGTTAGCGGCAATACCAACCCCTGCAGTTCCCTTTTTACTGTTGAAGCCTTTAAAACATCCAACTAATCCTATTACAAAACCAAAAAAGAATGATTTTACGGTAGCTGGCACCAAATCTCCATAACTCAATGCATCAAATACTGTATTAAAATAGAGTTGAAAAGATACTTGCCCTTTTATATTTTCAACCAAGGCAGAACCAAGAAGTGCAATCAAGTCTCCAAAGACTACCAAAATAGGAATCATTAAAGTTGTGGCTAAAATTCGTGTTACAACTAAATATTTAAATGGGTTGGTACCTGAAACTTCCATTGCGTCAATTTGTTCGGTAACCTTCATCGAACCTAATTCGGCGCCAATGCCAGAGGCAATACGACCAGCACATATTAATGCCGTAATAACCGGCCCTATTTCCCTTACAATAGAAATACCAACCATATTCGGCATCATAGATACAGCTCCAAATTGAATCATCGTAGGTCTAGATTGTAATGTAAGTACCAAACCGATAATAAAACCAGTCATACAAACAAGTACTAATGACCGGTTACCCATTTGATAGCATTGGCGCAAGAGCTCCTTAAACTCGAAAGGCGCCGTAAAGATTTCTTTGAAAAAGCGTCCCGCGAAATTAGACAGTTCTCCAATTTGTATGAAGAATTGTTTTATTCGCCCCACCATTTTCGATTTTGCAAATACAGTTATTATGCTATCGGCCATGCTCAAAAGTAATTTGAAACTACTACTTTAAAAATGACCAATATCATGATAGCATTATGAGAATTGTCATTTTTATAGCATTAGGTATAGTCTACATTTATGGTTGAACAATTGAATATGACATGCAAGACGTAACAAACAGGAATTTAAATTCCTTTTATTTAAGCGAGGAACGTAATCTTTTAGATGGTCCCCGAAGCCGATTTGAGGAACTATGGTTTACTTTTAAAGTACAATACCACTTTATACGAGCTTTTCGAAAACTTCATTTTATTGGTCCCTGTGTAACCGTTTTTGGATCGGCGAGATTTGACGAGAAAGACTTGAATTACATAAAAGCCGAAGAGATTGGCAAGGTTCTTTCAAAAATGGGTTTTACGGTAATGACTGGTGGTGGACCTGGTATTATGGAAGCCGCCAATAAAGGAGCATATCTTAATAATGGTTATTCGGTTGGGTGCAATATCATTTTACCATTTGAACAGAAACCCAATCCGTACCTTCATAAATGGATAAATATCCCTTATTTCTTTGTACGTAAGTTTTTACTATTGAAATATTCATACGCTTTTATTGTAATGCCTGGAGGTATAGGAACATTAGACGAGCTTTTTGAGGCATTAACGTTAATACAAACTAAGATGATTAATCACTTTCCAGTCGTGCTTTTCGGTAAGGAATACCATAAAGAGCTCTATGATCATATAAGGATGATGAGTGAAAGGGAAAGCATTTCTAAAGAAGATATGAATTTATTGTTCTTGACCGATTCTGTGAACGAAATGGAGGAGCACCTTAAAGAACATGCCATAAAAAGATTTGGGCTTATAGAAAAAAAAATGGAAACGAAATGGTGGTTTGGGGAAACCAGACCTAAAAGAACATGACTACGGTCATTCTTTTCTAGTGAGCGACTAATTATATTTATACCATTATAATATTTGTGATTAAGTGTAAATAATCCTATTTGAGTTTAGTTTATTGGTGTAGAAAATAAGACTTGTTTAGCCTGTATATAAAAATGGATAATGAATGTTTATGTGTAAAAATGGAATAATATATGATTAAAAAGATATCCATCTATTACTTCTCTATTATTGTTACGTGCTTTCTTTTCATTTCATGCAATTTCATTAATCCTCCTAACTTAGAAAAAGAACAAGCCAAGATTATAATTGCTACACCACATATTAAAGAGGTGCCAAGCTATAAACAATTAATGGTGACTAAGGATGTTAGGATTGGAAAGTATTTTGAATTTATGGATTCTGTAGTGAGTAAATATGATTCGCTAGTACCATATGCTTTATCAGAGCATCTTTTGGTAAGAAATAATCCGTGGATTATAGATACATTGGCTAATACTGATTATTATAGAATGATGGCTCGTGACTCATTTGTTTATGACCAAAAGCAAATGATTGTTCTTCCAAAAGGAAGCCAATTAACTATTCCTGATTCTTTAAGTGCTTGTAAGTTGCTCGAGAATTTCTATGCTACAGAAATCGATATTAACATTCCGGAATATAAATTAAGAATTTTTCAAGATTCTATATTGTTATACACTTTTCCGGTTAGAGTAGGGCAGAATAGAGAGCGCTACTTAAAATTTGGTGATCGAGTAACAGACTTAAGAACCAAAACAGGAAAAGGCACTATCGTAAAACATGTAAAGCATCCAGATTTTTATAATCCAGTAAATGGAAAGCGTTTTTATGTAACTAGACGAGATGATGGTAAAACAACTTTGATGCCCCAAATTCCTTGGATAGAAACTGAAATCAATAATATTAGAAATGGGCAAATGATACACCCGACAACAAATCCTAATACATTGGGTAAGGCATATTCAAACGGGTGCGTAGGTGTTGGTGAAGCTGATGCATGGACGATTTATTATTATGCACCATTAGGCACGAAACTAAGAATTAGATATGATTTAGAAACCTATGATGAAGGAATGGTTATTTCTATACTAAGGGATGTTTATCAATTAACCAATTAGAATGAATATGAATTGGCTTTATGACTGTAGTTAAAGTACCCCATATTAATAATTTTATTAATTTTACTAAAGTGAATAAACTGTTTTCCATACTATTATCATCGTTAATTATGCTGCAAAGTTTTGGCGTGCATTATGATGATATTATACAATTAGATGAATTAATCGAACATGCGCAGTTTCACAGCGACCAGTATGGGGATAATATGATTGTTTTTCTTTCTAAGCATTACGGTGAATTAAAAGGAGACCACCAAAGAGATCATCAAGAAGAAAAGAAAGATCACGAAAAACTTCCTTTTAATCATAGTGCATCACATACCTGTGTAGCCGATGTTTTTATTAGTACCTATAAGTCTGATTTGAATGTAATTGAATTTTCAGATTATAAATCTGCAAATTTCTATTATCAAGCACCTACATCTTCATTGCATACACAAGGTATTTTACAACCACCACGCATTTCATAATACAATCGATTTTTTAATTTTTTAGTTCAAATTCATTTCATTGAATTTGAACGCTTAACATTGATTTATATGAAAACATGCTTTCACATATCATTAATTTCAGTTTAAAGAATAAGTTAATTATTCTATTATTTACCGTATTCATAGTTGGCTACGGCTTATTTGCCCTTTCACAAATTCCAATTGGGGCCGTGCCGGATGTGACAAATAACCAAGTTCAGGTAATTACCACATCTCGTAATCTTTCTACTCAAGATATGGAGCAATTTATAACTTATCCAGTAGAGTTAGAAATGGCAAACTTGCCAGGGGTTAAGGAAATTCGTTCAGTATCAAAATTCGGTCTATCAGTAGTAACCATAGTATTCGAAGATGATTTAGGAACGTATTTGCCAAGACAACTCATAACGGAGAAAATTGCATCCGCTTCTGAGAAAATACCGCAAGGATTTGGAACGCCACAAATGGGCCCCATAACCACTGGTTTAGGAGAAATCTACCAATATGTTTTGGAGGTTGAACCAGAATATAAAGATGAATATACCGTAACAGATTTAAGAACTATACAAGATTGGATTGTTAAACGACAACTGTCAGGAATACCTGGTGTTGTAGAGGTGAATACCTGGGGCGGCTTTCTAAAACAATATGAGGTTGCTATAAATACCCAGAAGCTTAATGCCATGAATATCACCGCAAGTGATGTTTTTAAATCGCTAGAAAGTAATAACAGTGTTTCTGGAGGTGGGTATATTGAAAAGGTGAATCAGGCATTTTTTATACGTGGAGAAGGTTTGGTTACTTCTCTAGATGATATTCGAAATATTGTTGTAAAAAATGATGACGGAATACCTATTTATATAAAGGATATTGCAACTGTAAATTTTGGTAGTGCCATTCGTTTTGGAGCAATAACAGGTAATGGAGAAGGCGAGAAAGTATTAGGGCAAGTGATGATGTTAAAAGATGCCAACTCTAAAAAAGTGATAGAAGCAGTTAAAGAACGTGTTGCTGAAATTTCACAGACGTTACCGAAAGGCGTTTATATTAATCCGTTTTTAGAGCGAAGCGAACTGATTGCGAAAACCACTTTTACGGTAACCGAAAACTTAATTTTAGGATGCTTGATAGTCATCTTCGTGGTCGTACTGCTATTGGGTAACTTCAGGTCAGGTTTAGTGGTAGCATCGGTAATTCCGTTGTGTTTGTTGTTCGCATTATCACTCATGTATATATTTGGGGTAGATGCCAATTTAATGAGTTTAGGTGCTATAGATTTTGGTATTATAATAGATGGTGCGGTAATTATTGTTGAATTCATAGCCTTCGAAATAACCAGGAAACAACAAGAGATAAATAGTCTGCAAAAATTAGAAAAACAGCATTTAAAAGACGAAATCACCTTTAATGGCGCTTCAAAAATGATGAATTCGGCCATTTTTGGGCAGCTCATAATTCTAATTGTTTTTATACCTATTCTGTCTTTAAGTGGAGTGGAAGGTAAAATGTTTAAGCCTATGGCACTAACATTTAGTTTCGCTCTAATCGGAGCAATGTTATTATGTTTTACATATGTGCCAGTAGCTGCCTCAATTTTCTTAAAACCATCTAAAGAATCTGATAAGAATATTTCGGTTCGTTTAATGAAATGGTTGAACAAAAAATATGAGCCAATTATAGACTGGGCATTACAAAGTAAGAAATTGGTTTTGGGCTTTGCATCAGTACTTCTTATAGGTGCACTATTTTTATATACCACCATGGGTGGCGAGTTTGTACCTACGTTAGACGAGGGTGATTTCGTTATTCAGCCTGTTCTGAAAACAGGAATATCGTTGAGTAAAACTGTAGAGATAACAACTGAAATTGAAAAAATACTTCTGAATAATTTTCCAGAAGTACAGCAGATAGTTACTAGAATTGGCGCTGCCGAAGTACCGACTGATCCTATGTCTATGGAAGAGAGTGATGTTATTATTAAACTGGCACCAAAAAGGGAGTGGACAAGTGCTACTAGTAAAGATGAGTTGGCAGATAAGTTTAAAGAGGCCTTGGCGGTAATACCAGGTATGGAGGTCGAGTTTACACAACCGATAGAAATGCGTTTTAATGAGTTGATTACTGGTGTGCGTGCAGATATAGCTATTAAAATATTTGGGCCAGATTTAGATGTTCTTGCTAAAAAGGGAAGCGAGATTGGTAATTTGATTAAGCATGTAAAAGGTGCCGCTGATATTAGTGTAGAGAAAATAGCCGGCCTTCCTGAAATGAGCGTAAACTATGACCGTGCTAAAATTGCTCGCTTCGGATTGAACATTCAAGAATTGAACGATATGGTATCAATGGGTTTTGCAGGTAAGACCGCTGGTAGTGTGTTTGAAGGTGAAAAGCGATTCGATTTAGTGGTGCGTTTAGATAAAGAAAAGAGGAAAGATATTGATGATCTCAAAAATTTATATGTGGATTTACCTTCAGGAGGAAAAGTACCTTTGAGTGAACTGGCAGATATCAGTTATAAAAAAGGAGCAGCAAAAATATCTAGGGATGATACAAAAAGACGCACCGTAGTCGGAGTGAATGTTCGTAATCGTGATTTACAATCAGTAGTTGATGATGTTCAGCGATTAATTAATAAAAATGTAAACTTACCAACAGGATATACTATTACCTATGGCGGGCAATTTGAAAATTTACAGAGCGCTCGTGACAGACTTTTAGTAGCTGTGCCTATTGCGTTAATTCTCATTTTTATTTTATTATTTTTTGCTTTTAATTCGGTTAAAGAAGCTCTCATGATTTATTCCGCTATACCATTGGCAGCTGTTGGTGGTGTATTGTTATTATGGTTGCGAGGTTTACCATTTAGTATATCTGCAGGGGTTGGTTTTATAGCGCTTTTTGGTATAGCAGTACTAAACGGAATCGTTTTAATAGAGCATTTTAAAGAACTGAAAAAACATTCGTTCGATAGTTTAGACGCGTTAATAAAACAAGGCACAAAAGATAGATTAAGAGCTGTATTGCTTACCGCTTCTGCAGCTGCTCTTGGCTTTTTACCGATGGCAATATCTACAAATGCAGGGGCTGAGGTACAAAGACCATTGGCAACTGTAGTAATTGGGGGATTGTTTACCGCTACCATATTAACCTTGGTCGTTTTACCTGTGCTCTATTCCATATTTGATAAGTATGAGAATTCAAGAAAACCAATTCCCAAAACAACTTTGCAAAATGGTATAGCGTTTATTGCGCTATTCTTAACTGTTGGCGTTTCTGCACAAGAAACAAAAGGTCAAAACCTTGATGAGTTGATACCCCTAGCTATTGAAAACAATATGGGTTTAAAAGCCGGTAGATTAAAAGTAGAGGAATCTCAATCAATGATTAACAGCGCTTTTAATTTTAATAAAACCCATGTGTATTATGAATACGATGAAAACAACCTTGCTATAAATAATGTGCCATTAAAAGTATTTGGTGTGCAGCAAGATTTTCGTTTTCCTACTGAATATTATTCTCAGAAGAGGGTGAATAAGGTGAAGAATAATTTGGTACAAACTGAATTCGATATTCAAAGTAAGGCTATAGAAAGAGAGGTAACTATTGGATATTACGATTATCAAATTGCCCGCGAAAAAGTCCGGGTTTATAAGCGTTTAGATAGCTTGTACGCTAATTTTTCATCTATTGCCGCTAGAAAATTTGAATTGGGAGAAACCAATTATTTAGAAAAAATAACAGCAGCTTCAAAACAGCGGAAAATCAATCTAGATTATCAACAGGCAATTCAGCAGGTATCAATGGCATATGCTAATTTGTTGCGGATAGTTCAAGTTGAGGATAGTTTGATGCTATCTGAAGAAATGAATCTTAAAATCGATTTGAAAGCTATAACTGTTGAAAGTACTCCAGAGATTTCCTATTATGAAACTAATATGCAATTAATGGCTACCGAAAGTAATTTTGAAAAACAGCAATTACTTCCAGATATCAGTCTAGCCTATTTTCAGGGTTCAAACTCAGAACTGAATGATAATCTTATTGGATATCAATTGGGATTAAAAATTCCGTTGTTGTTCAGTGGGCAAGCTGCTAGAATTAAAGCTTCAAAAATTGCCAAAGAACGGGCGGTAACCGAGTCCATTGATTATAAAATTCAAATGAAGTCGAAGCAAGAAATTTTGCTAAAAGAAATATCACAAATTCAAAATTCGTTGAATTATTATGAAAATGAGGGCACTGAGCTATCCGATGAAATTTTAAAAACCGCTCAAATAAGTTTTAAAAATGGTGAAATTGATTTCTTTCAATATATACAGAGTTTAGAAAGTGCCTATGACATTAAATTGGGCTATCTAGATAAATTGAAAGAGTACAATCAATCTGTTATAAACATTAATTTCTTAACCTTATAAATACTGCATCATGCAAAACCATATATATAAAATTTTAACTCTTTTCTCTTTCGCAATACTATTAAGTTGTGGAGATAACGAAAAGCAATCAAGCGAAAATGAATCATTAGAAGTAAATAGAGATGATCGTATTCAAATTTCTCAAGAACAATTTGACCAAAACAATATGAAGCTAGATGTCATAAAAGAAATGAAATTCCCTGTAATGATAACAACTTCTGGTATGATAGATGTACCGCCGCAGAATAGGGCGGTAGTTAGTGCCACAATGGGTGGTTATATTAAAACGACACCTTTGTTAATAGGCGATAAAGTTAGAAAAGGGCAATTATTGGTGACCATTGAAAATCCAGAGTTTGTTACGTTGCAGCAACAATATATGGAGGTAAATGGACAGTTAAGTTATTTAAAAGCAGAGTTTGACCGTCAACAAACCATGGTTGCCGAGAAAATATCTTCACAGAAAAGCTTTCTAAAAGCCGAGAGCGAATATAAAATTGCAGTCGCTAAGTATAACGGACTTCGCAAACAATTAGGCATGTTGAATATATCTCCAGAACAAGTAGAAAAAGGGGTTATAAGTTCTGTAGCTTCTATTTTTTCACCAATTGAAGGTAGTATAACAAAAGTAAATGTCTCTAGAGGAACATTCGTTACACCTTCCGTTTCAATTATGGAGATTATTAATAATGATCATATCCATTTAGAACTATCTGTTTTTGAAAAGGATATCATGAAAGTTAAAAAGGGGCAATTGGTTGAGTTCAGAATTCCAGAAGCTTCAACAGAAATTTTTAAAGCAGAGATCCATTTGGTAGGTACTTCAATTGATGAGAATAGAACAATTAAGGTTCACGCTCATTTAGAGAACAAAGAGGCATCAAATTTTCTGACGGGTATGTTTGTAGAGGCTAGTATTATTATTAATTCCTCAACTCAATGGTCATTACCAAGCGATGCCTTTGGTGTTATTGACGACCAATCATATGTGCTTCTTTTAGATGAAGAAAAAGAGGGTAATTATTATTTTAAACAAGTTCCATTAGAAACAAAAGGCAATTATCAAAATATAACTGCCTTTGATAAATCGATAATTTTTGGGCAAGAAGCACAATTTTTATCGAAAGGTGCGTTTAGCCTGATAGGAGAGTAGTTTATATCTGTTTCTTGATTTTATTGAAAATATAAGGTTAGTTAAGAAAGGTATTGGTATAATAATTGACTTATTATGAGTCTATTAAGTTAAATGATGAAGAGATATTTGTTATTAATGTTATTTGTAATTATAGGTACGTGTTCTTGTTTTGCCCAAGATTGGCAAAAAGATTTCACCACTGCGCAAAATTTAGCTAAAGCAAAAGACTTGCCTATTATACTGGTATTTCAAGGTTCAGACTGGTGTGCACCATGTATAAAGTTAGATAGAGATGTATGGACTACCGAAGAATTTAAGGCATATGCGAAAAATCATTATGTAATGCTACAGGCAGATTTTCCTCGTAGAAAAAGTAACGCACTGCCAGAAGAACAATTGAATAAAAACAAGGTGCTTGCTGAAAAATATAATAGAAACGGAGTTTTTCCTTTCGTAGTTGTTATGAATGCTAAAGGCAAAGTCTTGGGTGAAACGAGCTATAAAAAGCTATCGCCTAAAGAATATATAAATGAATTAAATGCATTCCTAAAATAGAGTGAAGAACGTAGTCCTCATAGTATCATTATTTTCTGTTGGGTTACTCTTTGCTCAAGAGCCATATAAACATACCCTAAAATTAATGGGTAGTCGTTTCGACATTACGGTGGTAGCTAAAAATCCCGTTGAAGCGCATGAATATATCGACATGGCTGTCAATGAAATAACAAGAATTGAGCAGTTAATATCATCTTGGGATGCCAACTCTCAAACATCAGAGATAAATAGAAATGCGGGCATGAAACCAGTAAAGGTTGACGCTGAATTATTTGATTTAATTCAAAGGTCAATCGGCATTTCTAAACTTACGGATGGAGCTTTTGATATTAGTTATGCATCGATGGATAAAATTTGGAAATTCGATGGTAGTATGACCGCTATGCCTGCTGCAGATTCAATCAAAGCATCTGTTAAAAAAGTTGGTTTTCAAAATATAGTTCTAGATAAAGAAAGCAGCACAGTTTTTTTGAAACTAAAAGGAATGAAGATTGGTTTTGGAGCAATTGGCAAAGGCTATGCAGCAGATAAAGCAAAAGACTTATTGATTTCAGAAGGTGTTGTATCTGGAATCATTAATGCATCTGGAGATATGAATACATGGGGTAAGCAACCAGATGGTAGCGAATGGAAAGTCGCGATTACTAATCCTATGGATAAGCATAAGGTTTTTGCTTTGTTACCTATTACCAATAGGGCAGTGGTGACTTCAGGTAATTACGAGAAGTATGTGACTTTTAATGATGTACGATATACGCATATTATTGACCCAAGAAGTGGGTATCCGGCGACGGGAATTATAAGTGTCACCGTTTTCGCCCCAAAAGCAGAATTGGCAGATGCTTTGGCAACTTCAGTATTTGTTATGGGTATAGAAGTTGGGTTAAACCGTATTAATCAATTACCAAAAGTAGAATGCATTATAATTGATGAAAAAGGAAATATCATTACATCGAAGAATATAGAAATAGAGAAATCATGATAAAGAAGATTTTGATTACTGCTGTTGTTGTCTGTTCATTTGGTAGTTGTACGGTTTTGAAGGAGTACGAAAAGATTAATATTAATGATCCTGATATGGTTTTGCAAGATAAAAAAGCAGACCGCAATGTAACTACCATGCATTCTTATAGAGAAGCTGCTGCTGGGGCAAATGGCGGAAAAACGGGTGGAGGCTGCGGCTGTAATTAATTAAAATAGAACTTTGCAAAAATGAAATTATTCAAAACAATAGGTTTTATTGCAACTCTACTCTTGTTTGTAACTGGTTTTGCGCAACAAGATCAAGATCCAGTTAAAAGCTATAAAAAGCGTGTACTAGAAACTACAGAAGTAGATTTTCTGACAAGTTATTACAGTCAAAGTGGAGATAATGCAGCGGTAAGTGGTGGTATAGGTACAGAGGAGCTTACTGATTTTACGGGAACCTTTGTAGTTTCAATTCCTTTGAACGAAGATGATGTGCTTACGATTGATGCAGGAGTTTCTGCATACACATCGGCATCATCTAGTAATGTTGATCCATTTGATGGCGGACAACCGGCAGACCCATTTGTAGCTAGTTCTGGAGCATCTAGTTCTGATACTTGGGCAAATGTATCGGGCTCATACAGTCATAGTTCAGACGATAGAAATACAATTGTATCTGGTAAACTCTCGGTATCTGCAGAATATGATTATTTCTCTTTAGGTTTTGGTGGAGGCTTAAGCAAACTATTTAACGAGAAAAATACAGAAGTGAGTGTAAATGCTAATGTGTATTTAGATAAGTGGAATTCTATTTATCCTTCAGAACTTAGACCTTTTACGAGTGGTGCTAATGGCTTATCGAATGGCTTTTTTTCGAATAAAACGATTACTGGTAATACGAACTACAGTCCCATATTTGATAAATTTTCAGAGGAAACAAGAAATTCCTATGCTGTAGGACTTGTTTTTTCGCAGATAATAAGCAAAAATCTTCAAGGTTCTTTGGCTTTAGATTTGGTTCAACAAAAAGGTCTATTGTCAACTCCATTTCAACGTGTCTATTTTAGTGATATAGCAGATTCTTTCATTGAGAATTTTCAATTAGCAGATGCTATAGAGCAATTACCAGGAAGCCGATTTAAAGTGGCTGTCGGAGGTCGTTTAAACTGGTATGTGAATGAGACAGTAGTGGTGCGAAGTTTTTATCGATATTATTTTGATGATTGGGGTATTAATTCACACACAGCTAGTATCGAATTGCCGATTAAGATTTCAGATAAATTCACGGTATATCCTTCCTACAGATACTATCAACAAACAAAAGCAGATTATTTTAATCTGTATGAAGAGGCGCTATCGACAAACACGTTTTATACTTCAGATTATGATTTGTCGGAGTATTCAGCAAATCAATTGGGCTTAGGGGTATCATACACCGATATTTTTACAAAAGCGCATATTTGGAAACTCGGACTTAAAAGTATTGATTTGAAGTTTTATAAATATGATAGAAATACCACCTTTAGTTCTAGTATTATTACAGCAGGCTTTAAGTTTGTAATGGACTAAAAAGTGAAATTTAAAATTATGAAAAAACAGGTCTAGCGACCTGTTTTTTTGTTTGTATCCTAAATTGAATTTGGCTTTAATATGAAATGATGATTGAATGTTTTAAAATATATTTCAAAAATCTAGAATTGCTTTAAAATTGACTTAGAAAGTTGTTATTTAAAATGTCATATAAAATTAAAAACGCCGAAAATAATTTTTCGGCGTTTTCGTTTTACTATAGCATAAGGGCATTAGCCAATTAATGGTTTTTCTGTAATAAAAGGTTGATTATAATGTCTTTGACCAGTAGCTTTATATAACGCATTTGCCAAAGCTCCTATAATAGGAGGCAATGAAGGCTCTCCTAGGCCAGTTGGGTCAATACCATTATCTACAAAAAAGCTTTCAATTTCTTTTGGTGCTTCTTTATGTCGTATCAAGCGATAGGTGTCAAAATTTGAATGTTGAGGTTTACCATCTACAAAGTTCATTTCGCTATACGTAGCGTGCCCAATACCATCAATAATACCACCTTCGATTTGATTTTTGGCTGCCAAAGGGTTAATTATAATACCGCAATCAACAGCACACCATACCTTGCTTACTTTAGCTGGTGTAGAATCTGTCGAAAGATCTAGTACCTGTGCAACATAAGAATTATGGCAGTAATATGATGAAACACCCCTAGTTTGTCCATTTTTTTGATTTCCATCCCAACCAGATTTTTCTTGTACCAATTTAAGAACACCTGCATAACGTTCTGGGTCGTAATCATTATTTTTTGGGTCGCCTACAGGGTCTTTAATTGCTCTATCAAACAACTCAAGTCTAAATTCTATTGGATCTTTTCCCGCTGCTTCTGCAACTTCATCTAAAAAGGATTGTTCTGCACCTGCTACAAAGTTAGATCTTGGTGCACGCCATGCACCTGTAGTTACATTGGTTTCTAAACTAAATTTTTCAGCCAAGTAATTATCTACTGCACCTGCAGGAAATCTATTTTCAAATATCAAATCATCATTTGATCCAGCACCTTTCACATGCCAAGCTATTAGATTACCTTTTTTATCTAGCCCAGCTTTATATTTTACTTTATAGGTTGGGCGGTATGTACCTTGGGTCATATCATCTTCACGAGAATAGACCAATTTAATCGGTGCCTGCATTTTTTGCGAAATTACAGCAGCCTCTACCCCAAATGTTCCATATAGTCT
>TARA_R110001592_G_scaffold270344_1_pt1 | contig 23029 bp, 22 predicted proteins | sample TARA_R110001592 | Tara Oceans TARA_R110001592 (sample SAMEA4398387) | marine metagenome | biome: Polar Biome; feature: [SRF] surface water layer (ENVO:00010504); material: water (ENVO:00002006), including particulate matter (ENVO:01000060) such as... | depth 5 m | reverse complement strand
GTACGAATTCTTTAATACAATTTTTTTACTCATAGTAGTTGTAGTTTCCTTTGCATCAACCCGTATTGGTCGATAGGAAACGTTTTTTGAATTAATTTAGTGAAATTGTTAAACCCCATTTCACTCGGGTCTTTCCCCTCAAGATCCATAAAATAAACTTCTTTACCTTCATTTATAAAGTATTCAGCAAATTTAAGAGCTTGTTTTTGGGCATCTGTATCTAAAGCTATGTATATTTTTTTAACTGTAGATGTGACTATTTTCTTTAATAAATTTTGTTGTAAATTTTTACCTAAAAGTGGTATTGCATTTCGTTTAATAGCTATAGCATCAAATGGACCTTCGCATATTACTAAAGGTAAATCAAAATTGATAAATAATTCAAAAGGAATAATATCTCTTGATGCTTCAGGGTTACGATACTTAATGTATGGGTCTTTTTCAAATGAACGACCTGTAAAATAATTTAAATTACCACTGGAGTCATATGATGGAATTATAACCATTTTAGCATATCTACCACTTTCACAGTAACCTATATTATATTTTAATATATCATCTTCGTGAATGTTTCTGGATTTAAGGTAAGATAAGGCATGGCGTGCTATTAAATCATTATTTGATATTAGAGATTTATATTCTTTAGGTAGTGATATAGATTTTTCAACTACATAATCTTTAACCTCAGAGCCTGTTTTGATTAATTTGTTTAATTCTTCAAATTTATCTGGAGATGCTTTAACTTGATTGAATAATGTGCGGATTGATTTACCTCGTTTATCACACGCCCAACAATGCCAAGGGTTATTCCCCTGTTTGTTTTCAGTGTAGTTAATTTCTAATTTAGGTTTTTGGTGATTACAAAAAGGACATTTATGGGCTTGATTGCCCCTAGCTGTTCTTTTACCCGAACCTAATACAGAATTAACAAGGTTAACCAGTAGCTCATTTATCATAGTCCGTAATATACGAACAATATCTCACACATCAAAGTCACGAGTGAAGAACTTTCCGAGAATGTTATCATTAAAGAACTCATCAGGTTTTTCTAAAACCTCATATAGTATTTGATATTTTAACTCGTAGTAAGTTAATAACTTTTTTGTAGGGGAACAAATTATAATTTGACGTTCGAAGTTTTCTTTTGGTTCGGTCTTATATAATTCTTTTAGGAATTTATTTGAACCCCAATATGTCTTCCAATTGGATTCTTTAACTACCATTTTATATACAGGACGTCGACCTACTATACCTTCTAATTCCTTAAGTTCTTTTTTACCTAATTTAAGTTTAGTTGTATTTTGTAGGATTTTTCGGCCTATGTAAGTTTTATTAGTTGGTATATGTACTATTCGATATACAAACCCATGAGTATTATCAGGAAAATCGGAGATTGATTCCATTGGGTTTTTTTTATAAATCCAATTCATAGTTTTAAAGATCTAAGTTGATTATAATTGTAGTGTCGGTTGTAGTAGATGTTTGTAGAGGTTGGGCTAATTTACCAATTGCTACTAAATTTTGAAAATCATCATATAACCCGACAGTAGTTATGTATGGTGAAAAGTAAGGTTCTGTGACATAATCATATAATATTTCACCCGAAGAATTAAAGGTTCCCATTGAACTTGAAATTGGTATACTTCCAGATGTTAAGGATGGGTTTAAACTGAAATTGAATTCATTTTCTCTAATTGCACACTTATATTCGTTTTCTAATATTGTAGTTGATGAGAGAAAGGATGATGTTACATTTTGGTTATTTGTAAGATCTAAATGAGGTAGGGATGTGTTAGTTAAAACTGCCATTCCATGTTCATATATAATATTTCCTACATTTTCGTTTGCTGCTACCGAACCACTTCCCCAAAATGATTGACTTGTATATGTAAATGTAATTGTATCTCCGTTTTGTGGGGATAGACTTGATGTAAAAAAACCTAAACCAGATGGATCTACTGCAACTATTGCAGAGGATTCTATTGCGAATTTTCCTAAATCTACACCTTGTAAGCTAGAAGTAATATTACCACTATTAGCACCAATTGCCCCAATATAAAATGGAGATCTACCCGAAGGGCTATAATCTATTTCAATTAAAGTATAACCAGAAGGAGGTGTAAAACTAGCTAAGTTTAACCTTGCGTAACCTCCGGGGAATGTAGTAGCATTAACTTCTTCTGAAAGAGTATCAAATGTAGTAGTTATAGTATTTGTAAGTAAACTTGATGAGTAAAAAGAATATGATGCTGAGCTATATAAATTGCCCTCACCATCATCTAAAACTTGTAATATATTACTTGCTGAGTCTTGATATTTAAATTCAAATGATTTTGGTTGGATATACTCACCAAATAACTTTGATGGGATAGAAACAACAGAAAGTTGAGCATTTGATGCTGTTGGAAAATGTCTTGAAGCCGTTAATGTGCTTGAAAGATAATTATAATAACTTGGTGTATTATATGATCCCGAAATACTTTCTCTTTGAATTGTGGTTCCTGGATCACCCCAACTTGATGAAATATAATTTGAATAATATAATTCTTTTACAGAATCATATACTTGTCTTTGATATAAGGATTGTGAGTGACCTGTTGTTGGGTCTGTTGCTGTTTCAAATAGTGAACCACTTAAATTAGTACCCAGAAATCTCTCAATACCCACAAACTGTTTATAAGTGTAGAGTTCATCCTCATCAGCGTAAAATTCGCTATTTTCAAATGAAAATTGTTTATTAACCGTAAATGGGACTAGTTTAATGTCCTTAGATAAAAATTGTTTGAATGCACTCATTCATTTAAAAGTCTAATTTGATACGTACTAGTGTTTCTTTTGTAAAGTCTTTTTCTAATGGTCTTGATAATTTTGCTACTGCTACTAAATCATTAGTATTATTATATAGACCTACTGTTGTAGCGTATGTTTGTGGGTTATTAATAAAAGATTGGAATATTACTTCACCACTAGAACCTGATATAAATGATGGGTTTTCAGAATAATTAAATTCTTGGTTTTGTGCTCTAACAAATATAAAATCTGATGAAATAGTTTCTTGAGAATTTAATACAAAAGATTTACCTCTATTAACAGTTGCAAATAATTTAGATGCATTGTTATTATCAACATTACTACCTGTAGCTGTTGCCATTACAACCCCACTTGGTGTGGGTAAATCTAAAGCTCGAGCATTTAAAAGTGCTACACCTATGTCTGGGAGTAGTAAACCATATGATCCTTGTGATGTATAACCTGCTTCTGTAGCACCCGTTGGAATTCCTGCTGTAGTAGCAGCACCATCAGATCCTGAAATTAGTTGGTAAACTCTACCTGCACCATTATATTGTACTACTGTTGTTTCTTGACTATTATCTGTTAAATCTATCTGGCGATTTGCTGCTGAGCCTGAAAGTGTTAAGTTAAATGAACCTAAAAATAATTCTTGTTTATATTGAGCTCTTTCAAAGTTAAGAACATAGAAATCTGATTGAGTTACTTCTCCAAATACAAACTGAGCATTTTCATCTTCTAAAACTAAGTTTCTATATTGACCATATAATGATCTTGTAGGAGATTGCCCATTAACAGCTGAATCAAATAATAAACTACCACTGCCGTTAGCATTGGCATATGCTATATCAAATTGAATTGCTGCTGATGGGTCACTTGAGCCTGTTTGATATACAGATGTGTAATAATCTCCAGCTGAAGATGCAGCCTGTGTAGAGGAAGTAAAAAATGTAGTTAAGGTAGGATTACCTGTACTCCATAATGTTCCGGATACTGAATCTGAGGAAATTACAAAATCTGAAGGTTGTAATGTTTTAAATGATGCCATTTTTTATTTTTTAATTAGTTTGAGTAATTGTTACTGGGATAGTTGTTCTTGCTCCTGAGTCTCTACCTATTATTGTTAGTGTAGTATATAAAGCAGCATTGGTACCAAATAAAGTATTAATTGTAGTTGCTCTTAATGTAATTGAAGTACCAATAACTGTTTTAGAAACTGATGTTCCTAATGTTGTTGTTTGATTAGCTGATGCTGCTGCGGGTGTATCAATTCCGGTTGCTGTAAATTCAGCCATTGTTCTAATATCACCTATGGTTGCTGTATATCCTGAAGCTTCAAATAATTGATTATCACCTAAATAATTTAATGTTTGAGGTGTAATTGCAAGTGAAGCACCTTGTCTTAATGTAACAGCTGTATACCCTACATCAAGTACAGGCATTTTAGCTGTTCCTCTTGGTAAAGTGACAAGTTTATATTTCATTGATTGCATTTCATTTGGAATTGCTTCAATCAGAGGCATATTTTCTATTGCCTGACCATAAAAAGCAGAGCCAGATGGGTGATTTGGATTATATAATGTATAATCGATTTCATCATCTCCTAGTGCAAATTGAGTAATTGTAAAAGAACCATCGCCTTTAGCGAGTAATTGTCTTCCTTTTGTTGTTAAGATAGCGTCAACTGTTACTACCGAATTATTTAAGTATCCCATGGGTGTGTTTTGTTATAAATATTGTCGTTGTATAAATATATTAAAGTTTTATTTGTTATCCAAGCTATATTAAACTATTAGCTACTAGCATTGGATTTTATAATATTTGAAGTTGCTTCAGCAAAATTATCTTCTAGTTTTGTTGTTACATATTCGGATCGCATAGTACCAGGTGATGTACTTCCAAGTGGTTTTGGAGTATCAATTAATACATATGAAGCATCATCAACATATCTTCTTAATAAAAAATGTTGTTCATTTGCAGCTGTGGACATTGAGTCGTTTAGTAGAATTTTAAGCAATCCATCAGATTCTTGGCTTGGTAATTTTACAGATGATATCATTCTGCTATAAGCTTCAACACCATTAAACCTAATTTCATCTCCTACTTGAACCGTAAAATCCTGAATTATAGGATCAAATTCGGGGCGAGGGTCATTTGTACCATTCACATTTGATTGTTGCCAAGATTGGAATTGTCTAGAACCATAAACTTCAGATAAACCTGCAGATCCTGTTAACCATAATCTATCCCAATTACTACCTGAAGTCCAATACATAGGATCTACTACTCCATCAGGATTAATTTGATTGGTTGAAGTAAAAGTATCATTATTATTATAATTCATCATAAAAGTACCACTAAAACTTGCTTGATACCATACTTGTACTGTATCTGTGTTTGCGAAATTTCGAAATCCTGAATTAAGGTTAATTGAGTCTAGTGTAGAAAAACCTCCAGCACCCCCTGAAAATGAATCTAATATATCATTAAATGGGCCTGTACCCGAATAGTTTAGTAATAAGTATACTTGGAAATTCCCATAACCTGAAAAGGAAGTTACACCATTAAATTCAAATTTAACTGGGGAGTCTGTATCTGATGAAAATGTAAATTTGTCTGTAGATAAATCCCATTGACCTGAATTGGGTGAAGTTGTCTGTAACCAATTATATACTTGGCTATTTCCATTGTTAACTATTAGAGAAATATCTCTAGTAGCACCAAATTGATAATTTGTTACCGATATTGAACCCGTATCAAACTGTATACTACCATTTGTACTACTTCCATACCCACCAGCTCCTGCAAATGTACTACCACTATCAGTGTATAATAAAGTATCGACCCTTGAACCACCTCTTATAACGGTTTGAGAACCATTCAATTCATTCATTGGTGATTCAAATAGGGTAGGATCATCTAAGTTAACAAATACTGTTTCTCCGGTTTGGAAGGAATTTTGTGTTAAATATAATTTTGTTTGATCTGGGGGTATTGTATTACCATCTTGATCTACTAAGAATTGTATGTGAGCAATACTTTTATTATTTAATTCTGGGGATGTACCATTGAAATTATCACAATATGCAAAGTATGTTTTTTCTCTACTTACTGTAGGTAGCTTACCAAATGTATTTACAGAAGCCGAATTCCAAACATTAAATGCTTCTGATGTTGTTCTTGAACCTTTATATCTAGGATTAATGCGAGATAATGTAGTATAATTTGAATTTTGAACATCTGCAAATTGTGCAGAATTATTTAAAATTGCTTCTTGATTTGATGGATCTTGTTGACTTGATTCATAATCTACATCATAATATAAAGTACCAGGTCTATCAATTATAGCATTTCCTTGTAAAACATCACAATCTGAATTTCTAAAATTACCAGGATTTGATTGTTCTAATATTGTTGTGAGTGGGGGTTTGTTCCCTTGGTTATTATTGGTTTGTTGTATAATAGAAAGATATACACTTTGACCACCTGTTATAGAAGCGGGGTTAGTAAAATAAGCAGGGGATATGAGAGATGCTATAGCACCATGTAACGATTGACCTGTATCGGGATATAAGGCCTTCACCATAAACCCTAAATAATATTTTATAGCACCACCGTCAGTTGGGTCGGTTGCAAAAAATGTATCTTCACCTATCGCAACTGGGCTTAATTGATCAAATGTAGCTTCTAGGGAACTGCCTACTGAAAGAAAAACTCCACCATTACTTTCCCATACTACAGTATTTTGACCTAGAGAGGGATCCTCACCACCACCTAAACTTTGAACCATACACCACATTATATCCGCAGAGGTATCTGGAGTATAAATGTTAGTTAATTGTCTAAATTGTGAGACATCAATGTTTGCTGGGCCTGATGTACGCCCTGCTATTGTATTTGATGTAATGTTAAGTAAACTATCATTTGAATAATGATATTTCATTTCACCACTAGCTGGGTCGAAAATTGAACTTGAAGCAAAGTTTGGATTCTTTTTTGTTACAATTATAGCTGGGGATGGGGGATTATCTATGTTAAGATCACATAATGGGAAGAATATTCTTGGTGCGTTTGCAGTTGCGGTTTTATAATATCCATTATTTATTTCAAAAGAGGAGGTAGTTTGACCTACACCATTTATTTTGAATTGATTACTCCCCACATCATTACATGCTATATCAAATGAGATATCTATAATATTGTTATTAGTATATGTTGGGGGTCTATCTCCTGAGGGTGATGTGCTACCTATATTGTATAAGTAATCCGTTCCTAAATCTGCGGGATTGCCTAAAAAGTTATATCTTGTTGATTCAAGTTCTGAAATTGTTGTAACTGCAGTTAAACTTGCTACAGCATTTCCTAAGTTATTTCCTTCAGCATTAAATTTAGAAACTCTAACTTGAGAATAAGTACCTGGGGTGCTTGTATTACCTGTACCGAAGAAATAGGCATACCCATTAATCATAGGGGTAGTAGTTGAATCTACAAATCTATCAGCTGTTACAAATGAACCTGAAGCATTAAACATGGATGCCGAGAAATTAACTGAATCTGGTAAACCGTGTAAATATACGAAACAATCAGAACTTAACTCACCATCAGTTACAATATATTCTGATCCACTATATTCACCATTGTAAAATTCTTCCTGTTTAGAATCGATAGTTTCAAATATACCTGCTATTGTATCTAAGGATTGTGTGAAGGATTGTGTTAAATTTGTAACTGGTATTCCGAATGGTAATTCTGTTCCTATACTTTGTTCGTATGGGTTATTTGCTAATTGATTATAAACATTTGGACCACCACCAGCACCCCCTTTAATAGATCCAATTGAAACTGAACCACTAAGTGCTAAATCTTTAACATTGTAGTCAACCATTGTATCATCAGCTGACCCTGTACCTTGTACCCTAGCAATTTTGGTTGTTGGGTTTACTTTAATATGTGGGTATCTACTTCTTTCAAGTAAGTGTTGCTTAATTACAACACCCGATGATAGTGATGATTTAGCAGGAACAAAATCCTTAATCATCTTAAATAATGAATTATCAAAGAATTTGATAAGTCTTACATAATCAAAAACATCATAATTTGATGTGTATTTTTCAAAATATTCTCTTGAAAATTGAGTTAAATCTTGATAATCTGTTCTATATGGAACTTCTTCATTTCTTGTAAATTCTGCGAAATTTGAATTTGTACTTCTAGTATAGAAATTATAACGATTATCTCCTATTTTTTCCCCTAAATTAAAATACCCAATTTGCTCAATTATATCATCATTAATCTCATTTTGTGGAGAAAATGCTGCTTCAATTGAATTAACATCCGGAGTAAATGATTGTGATAGAGGTAATTGTTGTTCAATACTTCTATATTTAGATAATACTTGATTACTACCTTCTGGGAGTATTTGTTCTCCTATTCTTACTTTATCTGTAATTCTATTTTTAATACCTGCAGCTGGTTGATCTAAAAAGATATATTCAGTATTAGGTACAAATATTGGAGTAGTATTATAAGCAAAAACACTATCACTTGCAAACGATTGTGTTACTATCCAAGATCCTGTAATTTTTGGATGTACGGATTCAAGTGAACCTGAATTTAATTCAGCACCTAAAGGTGCTCTAAAAGCTAAATCTAGAGGGGATGAGTTTAGTGTATTACCCTCTGATGATAATGGGTTTTGTACATAATCATTAAATACAGACTCACTTAAAGATGGTTTGTAATATCTAATTTCTTGTAAACTACCTGAGAAGTATTCATTACTACCACTAGCAAATAAGCTTGTTGTAGCACCTGCCCATAGAGTATTAACTTTTTGAATTGATGCAGATGCTTGAAAACCTATATATGAGGCATCATCTCCAATGTATATTTTATTTTTAGCATATAAATCATATCCAGTACTACCACTGTTAATTAATACTGACCACCAACCATCATCAAATATAGGCAAGTAAACACTAGCACTAACTGTTAAATCTGTTGGGTCTGGGTATAGTCTTAAATAACCATAATCTTTATATGTACTAACTACTGAACCAGAATATGAACCTGAAGTTAATCCTGAATTTTCATATTCTAAATTTAATGCAATTCCATTATTTGTAGACCATAAGGATTGGGTAAAATGCTCTGTAGGTACTCCATCACTCTTGAATCTAAATTCAACAGCACCTGGTCTATTATCTGTAGCACCCCATGTTGGATTAAGAGTAAAATCACTACTTACAAAATTTGAACCCGAGGTATAAAACCCATAATTAAATTTATTATACCAATAATCCCAATCATTTGAGTTATCTCTATCTTTACCTCCAAATTCACTAACACGTAGAATTGTATTAGGAATACCATAAGAAGCAATTAAACCTTTAACACCTTGTATTGTACCTTTCTTTTTAAGGAGGTATGGTAGGTTGTGATATAAACGCTTGTATATCGATTTATTAACGTCGTCTAATGGAGTAACTGCAGAAGATGCCGTTACATATGATGTTATAAGCTCCGAACCAGTATACGGTAAAAGACTACCAGAAGGTGTTAAACCTAAAAACGCAGAATATAAATCATCTGTTGAAAATTGGTTTTGATAAATTTTTAAACCAAAATCTCTAATAGCTTGAGCTACTAAATCTTTAGAAATACCAAAATTTAAACGGTTATCTGCATCATATTTGTTGGTAACATCTTTTAAATAAATCCAAATATTATCAAAATGTTGACCTAGCATTTCTATAAAGAGTTGGTAAGGTTCATTTTGAGAATCATTTAAAATATATTCAGGCATTGAATATAGAAGGTTACTAGGATTTTCAGCATCATACATTGAAGCTGATAGTGCTAAACCTCCATATGGGCCATAAGGGAATACATTATTTGGAATTGTTGTACCTTCTACACTATTACCAATCCAATTTAATACTTGGGTTGAACCCGTAGAGTATAGAATGAATGGGGGTTCTGTGTTTTGTTTAGGCCATGCATATGAACTACTTTCAAAATATAAAAAATACTCATAATCATCAAAATTTCTAATGACTCTATCTATCTGTTGTTGAGAAGCAGCTTTACTTTCAGAAACATAAAATGATGCTGATGTTGCCCCTTCTATCTGAAAGTCAAAATTTATTAAATCATTAGTATTATTCTCAATTTGAGAAACTTTAGTATAAAAATTTAATAATCTTTGTTCTGCTGAACTAAATTGGATATAATTTGAATAATCTGTATAATCAACATTGATGGATATTCCGTTTTCGTTTAATAAACTGCTAACCTGTTGGAAAGAGCTTGTTAAAGTCGTAGTAAGAATATCATCTATAGAACCTAACTTTGTTGAATTATTTACTTCACTTTTTATTTGAAGATTTGTATTAGGACCTTTTAAAAATGGGACACTATCTACTTCTTCATCAGGGGTTATTAAGTTAACATTATATGCTACTGGATCCGCTATTTTTAAAGTTACCCAACAAGTTGATTTAGTATTAAATGTTGGTGGGAGTGGATCATATAATTTAATTAAAATTGATCCTTCATATATAACAGCATTAATAGCTATTATTACTTGATTATCACCGAAGTTAAGATAAAATTCATTAAAATAATCTTCACTTTCTAGGCTTTCTTTAAAAGCTGGAAATGCTTCCAATGCACCTTGAATAACATTACTTGCTAATTTTATTTCAGTTCTATCTGTAGATATCTCTGATATATAAAATGTAGTTTCATTATTACTATTTAATTGGTTTTCAAAGAAATTATAAACAACATTATATTGACCTACATCATATCCTGTATTAACTAAATCTAATTCAGGGGTAATGTCCATTGTAGAAAACCCTCCTAAATTAGTAATAGATGGATCTTGGGTAAATGAGTAACCTGGGAAGTTATAATTTTCTGCTAATAAATTTGAATTAGCATCATATATAAAATATTCAACTACACTTTCGCTAGGTTGGAATATTGAAGTTACTTCAAAGTTTGGAACAATATCATAGTCTTCAAAAGTATAATCTTGAATTGAAAATTTATCTGGTGATATTTGGGTTATTGTAGACATAGACTATTATAAATTTGGGGTAGAAGTTGATAATTGGTTACTACTTTGAGTTTTTGAACTTACATCCCTTAAACTTTTTGCACTATCGCTTGTGGATAGATTTTGTGTGTTGGCAGTTGCTAACTCTAATTGTAAATCTAATTTATCATTATTTAAATCTAAAAGTTCTTGTCTTAATGAAGCAATTTCATCTAGTAAGGCTTGAATTTCTGCATTTATTTTTTCATAATTAATATACTCTCCACTAGTTTCAACTAAATATAAATGGGAATTTGTAGCACCTTCTTTTGGAATTTCATAAAATAACCTATCATATTCAGCAAAAAATTCATCTACATTCATAACCGGAATCTCTACAGGTGTAGGAGGTACCAACTGTGTAAATGAAGTATCTACTGTTTTTAAAAAATCAGCTTTATTAAAAACATTTTTATTTAGGTTAATTCTACTCATTATCCATTAATTACTTTAAAATAATATTTATCATCTAAAATATATTCATTCCCATCTAAACTACTAGATATTAAAATTTTGTAATATCTTTCTGGTTCTAACCCATCCATGTAAACGTCAAAATATCCTGAAGATGAATCAGCGCTTATTCTTGTATAGGTGGGGTCGAAATTAACAACAAAGATGTTGGTATCCAAGTCTTTTATAGCATAAGTTGATCCTTCTGGTAGATAATAATTTGTTGTATAAATTGATGCTGTTTGGAATACGGTTGCTGGGTATTCTGGGCGTGAATTTACTCTAAATCTATTAACAGCATCCTGGTTAAATTCACCTGGATTTTGTGCTATTGAAACATAAGGTGTTGATGATGTAAGAATTGATAGTGAACCTGTATCTGGCAACCATGAAAAATCATCCCATCTAAATTCTAATTGAGGTGGATATATTGTTGAAGTATCAACTGTAAAATATTTTAATTCTGGTTGAACATCAAAACTTGATACAAATTCTTGACTTCCTGTAAGTTTAACTAAAAACCCATTATTTGGTATAGCTGAACTTGTAGTATTAACACCTGCAAATTGATAAACTAATTCTGTTACATCTTGGGTTACATCTAAATCACTTCTAAAATTAAAAGTAACTGATGACGATAAATTCCAACCATGAGCTGTTGAGCCATTTGTTGTCTCAGTATACCAAACCCCACCACCTGCTTCAACTGAACTAGTAACAAAAGATCCTGTATAACTACCGTAAGAGTTTGAGAATGGGTCACCCGCAGGTAACCATCTTGTTGATCCTGAATATCCGGCCCATATCCAACTACACCCATTAGTTGTAAGTGGAGAATCTAAATAAAGACCAGTACCCATATCCCAAGGTTTTGCTGGTAAGTGGATATCAATTGTAGTATCAAATGCTAAGCCTGTTGCTTTGGATGAAAATAATCTTAAATATGCTTTCCAATCTGTACCAGCATCATCATTTATTAAATTATCTAATACATTCCCAACTTCAGTATTATTAAATTGTATTAAAAAACGAGATACTTGTGGGCTTGGTGTTGAAGGAGCAAAAGCTGTAGCCGTAGATTCCATTTGAGAATCTAAACCTGTATTCATTTGAGGGAATAAGGAATATAAAGTTGCGTCTTTTTCGGGAAATAGTTTATATACAGCCATTGTTTATTTTTTATTCTTGAACATTATTTTTAGGGGTAAAGGGTTGTTGATTTACACTTTGTGGTGATCCTATAGGAGTTAAATCTAACCCACCTGCATCGAAGTATGGGTTTTGAGGAGTATATGCGTGTAGAGTTTGAGTAGTTACTCCTCCCCCTTGACCATTCATGCCTGCGATATTTCCAACTCCTAACCCACCAGCACGTATTACTGTATATTGTCCTGAATTAAATCCCTTTTTAGATTGTATAGCATTAGTTCTATTAGGACCACCAGTACCACCTTGACGTGCCCCTGCTAATGGATCTTCTAAATCTAAACCTGATGTTTTAAAGTTGTTTTCTTCAGCTGCAGAGTCTGTGGATCTTATTTGTCCTTGAGGTGAGTCTTCATATCCTTGTCCATCTTGTGGGGTATAAAGTTGTTCGTGGCCATAAGTAGCTTCATTATTAGGTCCGTTATTTTCAAGATCCAAAAATCCAGTTCCAGGTATTCCTGATGGACCATCAAAACCATCCTTTTTAAGATTACCACCTTGCCTTGATCCTTCAGGGCTAAGAATAAATTCATCTGTAGGTGTCCACTTCTGTTGGTGGTTATAATTTGCTACATTATTAGGTCCGTTATTTTCAAGATCTAAATTTTTAGGGCCATCAAATCCATTCTTATATAACCCCGACCCATCTTCACCTAAATCAGCTTGTTCATATTGGTTAGCCTCAGGACCCCATTGTTGGGTAAATCCGAATTCCTGCTTACCTGTTTTAGGGAAAAATGTTGTTGGGTTTGTTTCAATGTCTAAAAGAGAATAATCAAAACTAGATGATAAGGTCACCCCATTAGCTTTTATGGTGCTTGCTAAAAAGTTTTGAGTTATAAAAGGCATAATTTTTATTTAGTTATAAATATTGAGTTTAATAAGATACTACGCGTCCCTTAATGTCTTGGTTAGCATTTTTTACTTCAAATATTGATGGATCTATAGATGGGTAAAGAACACCATCTATTGTAGCACCTTCAATGTCATAACCATATTCGGAATATCCATTGGCTACACCACTAAGATTGTTAAAATATAAATTTTTAACAGTTTGTACACCTTCTATTTGATCTAGAATAATATAAATGTCTCTAAATATAATTGGTTGGTTAATTTGCCATCTGTTAATGTTAAAAAACGCAGTGACGGCACTTATACACTGTAGTATCACTTCATTACTATTATAATTAGGTAACACGATAATTTCAAAATTTACACCAATATTAATTATATACCCATTTTTAATTGTAACCGCATCATTAATCATGCGATTTTGAGATAGGTATGTTTTAAGATTATTTTTAAGTGCTATGGATGGGGTTTGAAGATTTCTAAATCTATCATAAGATAAGCAGTATAAATCAAGTGCTGCTATTTTTTCTTCTGGAGTTGTATCATTAGCTAATTTAGGGGTTGCGAAGACTTTTGCAATTGACCCATATTGTGAAGGTAAACTTAAAGCTCTAACTAAATAATCATCTTGTGTTACTGTTCTTGCTTGAGAATTAAACTGAGCCATTGCGTTTTGTCTAATTTCTTCTGTAGAATCCCCATCTCCACCACCATCTGCAGCTATTGGGTTATTAATTTGAATAGAATCAAAAACATATTGAGCCGTAACTGCATTTAAGTTAGGGTTGACAAATGAAAATGCTTCGGATTGTAATTGGTTAATTAAATTAGATTGAATATTAGCTCCAACACCACCGCCTGTTAAATATCTAACAGTTAAAGTTGTATTAGATGGAGATATACCATAACTATCTGTAAAGATAAAGTTAGATGGTGAGAAAGAAGTTGTTAATTTATCTTGTTCAAATGGTAAACCTAAACCTACATTATCGGGATTAGGTACAATTGCTTCATCATTGTTAGCAACAACTCCAGAACCAAATTGTAACTGTAAAGTTGTAGGACTTAAAAAACGTGTTGCAAATCTTCTATCTGCTTGTTTTAATCTAAGTAAATATGGTGCGTCTGTTGAATCATCTGAAAAATTTGGATCATTTGTATTAGTATTTCTAATAGGGTCAAACACAACATCTTGTGCTAAGTAATCTACTTCATACCACACATTACCATCAGAATCTATACAATCTAAAATACTAACAATATTACTATCATTAATTTCTATAGTTTGAAATTGTTGTGGTGGGCCAAATGTAAAATCTTTAGATGTTGTTGTTGCAGATACCCCACTTCTAGTTTTCTTTAAAAGAAAATATTCTGGTGTATTTCCGCTAACACTATAAACTGTAACATCCGTGGGATCTGATGAACTAGAGAAACTAAAATCTACATCAGTATTTATTAAAAATGAGGAAATTGTTTGTAATTCTGAACCTACTTGAGCACCTGCTGGTAATTGAACAGCATATGAAAAGTCTGGAATAGAGATTGAGGCACTTAATATAGATGGTACTTGTTGATAAAATTCAATATCTACAGAAGCAACATTAGTTACTTTAGGTTTGTAACCCATCATATAAGCTAAATTATACAAGTTATTCTCTTGACGAGCAAATTGCATAAAATTTTCCTGGATTTGATTATCTAAATAAAATGAAAGAACATCACCTACATATGCAGCCATCTCCATAAACATCATACCAGGTGATGATGGGGTAAAATCTGTGTAGGTATTAGGATAATAAGTTCTAGCATACTCAACCAATTGTTGGTTAAGTGTAGAAAAGTCTTTATTTAAATATTTTATATTTCTAGTTTCCATTTATTCAAATGTTAAATTTAGTTCGTCTGTTATTCCAAATGATTTTATACTATATGATATAGTTACAGTAATAGCATTAAGATCTTCACTTCCTAGTATGTTAATTCCATCTAGGTTTATATTTGGAAAATTTTGGCCCATTTCAAAGGATATTTTTTCTTTTAAAAGATCATAGTCAGATTCAGTTGCTGCTTGAAATATGTCAGCTCTTAAATTAGCACCAAAATTTGGTCTAAATGGACGTTCTCCTTTATTTGTTAAGAAGAAATTTATTAGATTTGATTTAGTTTGATCTTTAGTGGTGTAGTTTGAAGAAAATACAGCATCCCCACCACCGTTAAATGGTAAACCAACACCTAATGCTTGATTCTTATTGAGATCAGCTGGGAATCTATTTGCTATCCTTTGAGCCATTATTTAGTATTTAAAAGACCCATTATTTGATCCATTCCTAGTTCTCCTTCTGGTAAAGTACCATTTGCAGGGTCTACAGGTCCTTGAGCCATGAATTTTCCGGGTGAACTTGTTGTATGTGTTTGGCCCCCACCCATCATTTCAGCCATTATATTTTTATATTCTTCTTTGGCGTTAGTTGTAGGTTGGGATGAAAGTTGTGGGGTAGGCATCGAAACATTTTCTGATACCACGGTTTTAGGAGAGCGAATTGCTTCTAAAAGAATACCTTTTAATTCTTCTTGAATAGCTTCTTTAACTGCTTCCTTTATCATTTTTTTTAATTCCGTAGATTTCATTGTATTTTTGATTATAAATATTAATTTTTTAATTTATTTTAAAGTGGTCCTGTTTGACTTACAAATTTCCACACATATAATGTTTGGTCCCATTTAAATGAGGTAAGGAATTCGGAAGTATTTTCTTTACTTCTAAGTGTTGTTAATTCACCATCTGTATTTCCTTTTCTACCAATGGGGGTAAAAGAAGGGGTTGTTACCTTCCATTCTTGGGTTGGGTAATTACTCCACTTATAGTATTTATTATTATTGTTTTCATTTATTATTTTAACTTCCCCACTTACAGTACCAGGACCACCGAATGGTTCGTAACTGGGGGATATTTGGGTATTTGGTGAATCTTCTAAATCTGGTAAAGTAGGTAAAGTAGGTGAAAATACCATATCAGTAGGTGCACCACCTAAAAATTCCAAAGTAGCAGGTTTATACCTACTTTTAGCATCATCTTGTAATTTTTTAAGTTTAACTAATTGTGATTTAGCATTTTTATCTGTTGAGTTTAATGCTAATACTGCTCTATATCCTTCTACTGCTCTGTTATATAAAGAATTTAAATTAGTAAAATTTCCAAATACTATAGCAAGGCTTGCAATATCATCCTCTATATATTTTATGTATGATTCATAGTATCTATCAGCCTTAGCTTTAGTTTCTATCATAGTTAATGATTCTATTTTTGATTCTCTTGCTAATCTAGATAATTCTAATGAACCCAACTGATCAATTTCAAATTTAATAGTATTTATTAATACTTCGGTAGATGAAGAAAATGAAAATGGAGTAACAATTCGTACACCCCCATCATTAGTACCAATGGCTCTACGACTAGGAAATGAAAACTGATTTCCAGCATCATTATCTAATATAATTGTAAATCCTTTATAAACTATAGGATTGTTTGAATTAGGACTTAACCTACTTTCTAAGGTTTCATTAACATCAGTGTTCCCACCCCCATTACCCCCATTAGGATTACCACCACCATCATCATTATTTCCAGGATTATTACTTCCACCTGTAGTATCTAAAGATGATAAATCTATACCTAAACTTTGAAAAAATTCTTCTTTTTCTAAATCAGTCATTCCTTCGGTTTCAGCTTCTAAACACCCAACAAGTAAACCATCTAATATTGCTAATTTAGAATTAACTGTAGCTAATGTTTTAGTTATAATTTGTAAAGATGGGGAAATTTGAGAAGTTACACCACCAAACTCTTTAAGTAAAACACCTAAAGTATCTAAAGTGTCAGAAAACCCATTAATAACATTAAGTGGGATACCTACACCTGGGGGTACTGATGATGGGATTGGTAATGCTTTAAGTATACTTACTCCAATTTTTACACCTGTTACTATACCATCTATAGTACTACCGGTTTTATCTAAGGATGATAAAGATGTTTCTATTTGAGTTAAAGCATTTGTAAGTTGATTCTTTTGTTTTATTGTTTGATCTAATACTGCTTTAGGTGGGCATTGATTTTCAAATTTTTCAATAATAGGATCTATAGCCAACTCAAACTTTACAGCTGATTTAACTGCGTTTTTTACTAAAAGTGCTACTATACCTCCAAGACCAGCCATTATATTGTTTTATTTTGTTTAGAAAGTAAACTGTTTAATTGTCCTTTATAACTACCTAGTAATGTTTGAGATTTAACAGCTTGAGCATTTAGTGGGGCAAAAGGTGCACCTGGTGGTAGGGATATTAGAGCACTTAATTGAGTATTAACTGCAATCATTTCATCTAACATCTTACCCATAAGGTTAATTGTTTTATTTCCCAACATTAAAGCTTCAGTAGCATCTTTATTACCTAATAATATAGAACTCGCGTCTACTATGTGTTCTTCAGTGTCTATATTCACGCTGTCTACAGCATTCATGTTAATCGATGTAGCTGAAGAAAGCATGATATGATCCGTTTTACTATTAAGTAAAATACGATCTGAATTTACTATAACTTGTGTACCTGTATATTGGTCAGGTGTTTCTGGTGGAGTAGCATATGAATTATAATTAGAACTTGCTACTTCTATTGGTATTTGTTGTGTAGAAGTCATCCAAATTGATGATAAGTCTTTATTTATATCTTCTACTACTGGAACCCAACCATCTGGGTTGTTATCTGGGTCTTCACCATTGCGTAAAATAGTAATTGGATCACCATTTGCCCCAATTTCAGACCAATCATTCGTTGAACCTGATACTGTTGAACCAAATCTAATACTATTACCCCATCTACCTTCATGTATTATATCACCTTCAAAAGGTAATAATGGGTTTATGTTTGATCTTTCTACAAATGTAGAACCTAAATTTATTTCAGTACTACCATCTTCAATTCTTCTAACATTACCGGCTGATGTTTGGGTATAATCTGCTTTTTGGTTTTCTTCTAATGTTAACCCATTAGGTAAAGCATTATGATGTTGGCTATTCCAAACATTTACAGTATTTAAATAATAATTATTTCCACTACTTCCCCCTAACTGACTATCTGGGTCTGGTAATGGGAAAATAAATACTATTTCATTTATAAGAGGTAACTGTTTAATATTAGATTGTGCGGGTTTTGCTTTATTTTCTGATGTTTGATTCCCAAAAACTGGGGCATCGACTGAAATATAAAATATGGTACCTAAACCATTCCAACCTCCAACTTCATCAAATTTAGGGTGGGTATCATTTAAAACTATGTCTACAACCCTAACAGGAATTAAAGTAGTACCACCACCACCTCCACCACCACCCATTCCGGGGTTTAGGATATCATCCCCTAAAGCTGAAAGGCCATATCTATCTTGCATTATTTTTTATTTTTGTCAGCTATTTTATTTATTTCGGATAAAAGTTGATCTTTTTCATCTTGAGAGATTCCGAAAGAATCATCACCACTAGCTTCGGCTTGTAGAGCACGTTGAACTATTGTAGTCATTCTAATAAGTAAATCATCATTTTTAACCCCAATATCCATATACTCTTTAATAAGAGGGACTATTAAGGTTGCATCTCCTATATCGGAGATAAGTGGTTTCAATTCAGAAATTAAGGCACCAATTTGGCCTTCTTTTTTCTTTTGATTATTATAAATTTCTTCTAAAAGATCCGAAAATTTTTTCTTACCAAATACTACTTTATCTAATTGTGACATAATACATACGTTTCAGTTTATTATAAATATTAAAACTAAAAGTTTGTATATCCATTCTCTAAATAAAATATATAATTTCCTCTAAAAATGCCATATAGTTTATCTGCAATTTTGGTAATTTTGGGAGTTTTCACGTTTACTTGTTCTCTAATGAAGATATAAAGTGCTTTTTTATTAAATATTTCTATACTTGCCCTTTTACGAAATAATTCTAGTATGGCGTCTGCTATTTTAGCGTCCATTTCTTTAGGGAATATTTCAAATATATTTTCGGTAACATATTCTACATACTCTTCAATAAAATCTGATAATGGATCTTTAGCATCATCTGATGATGGGGTGTAAGAATGTTTTGGGTCTTCTAATAAACTCTCGTATGGTGACTTTTCAACCCTTTTTTTATAATTCTTCTGATTTGATAAAATTAAATAACGTTTTACAATAGTTCCAAAATAGGAATATGCTTTAGCCCCCCTGGATGGGTCAAATAAATGAATTTTAGATAATAAGAAAGTAATTACTTCATGTTGCAGATGTTCAATATCATCTACTTCAGTATAATAAAACTTAAAAGTATGAATTATATTCTCTGTAAGTTTAAAGAAAGGATAATGTATTTCCCTTTCATAGATTTTTGAACGTACTTCAGAATCTTCTTCACCATTGTATCTTACAATCGCATCCTCAGTTTCTTGAGTAAAGTAGTTTTTTGACTTGGGTCTTCTCTTTCTTATAACTGAATCCATTATACATCTTTAATTCTAAACTCATTTAAAATCATTTGAAGTTTTTGAATTTCTTTAAAGAACCATCCAATTTCATCATCAGATGAAAATAGTCCTTTTTCATCAATTACTTTCAAACGCTTATCTGATTCTTCAATGGCCGTTGTTAATTTATTTAGATATCTCATATATTCTACTAAAATATCTTCTTGTTTTTCATTCTTACGCATTAAGTTAAAAGTCGTAAACCCGAGGAGTACGACTATAACTGCTAATACTATTATTATTCCAATTTCTATCATAATTTATCAAATATATTTTTTAACCCTTCACTTTTTATTGACCCTAAGGCCTTATTTTTAGTGTTAGATATGTGTTGTTTTTTATTATTTGACGCCAATGTAAAATTAGATTTCTGGGAATCCAAATTATTGTTTAGTTTAGGTAACCATTCAACCTCAAACTCAATTCTAGCAGCCATCATATCGGCCTGGTGTAGAATATAAGGTAATGAAGTACGTGGTTTCTGTTCTGGCATATATGTCTTTAAGTATTTAACATTAGCATCATCATATAAACCGTCATGAGTCTGGATTGCTACCATTTCATTAAAAGTATACGTAATACCATGAGATTGTAACATAAATAATCCACGATCAGGAACCGAAGCAAATGGTACTTTCTTATTAAACATATAATCTTCACCTAACTTATCTCTTCTCCATTTATCAGTCTGAGGTATGTATGACTCTTCATCTTCAGAGCCCATTTTACCTAAATCATGATTAATAGCAGAAAAAACTAATTCTTCAGTAGTAAAGGTGGTCATATCACAACCAAAACCTTCCCAAACCCCGGACATAGATAAAGCACCTCTTACAACACGGTTAACATGGTCAACATAACCACCCGGAAAGGCAGAATGATATTCTTTTTTATGAGCAGCAGGCATGAGCATAATTCTCTCTTGATACTTTTCATAAAATTCAACTAATTTCTCCTTACGAGGTGATGTGATATGAGTATCAATATTACTCATAAATTCTATCCAATTTGATTGGATCTTTTCTGCTGTTAGATTCATAACTTTTATTTTTTACTATTTATTATAATTTGTTTTGTTTATCTCTCCGGCGGAACGTTCTTCACGTTCGATATAGGATTGAATTTCCATTAAAATTTCCTTAGATTCCCCAATTACTTGGATGAAATCCCTAACAGGCTGTTGACGATTAACAGCGGTTTCTAATTGTTTTAGTTTGGCATCCAATGTTACTGTCATGTCCAAAACTACACTACGATATCTCATATTTTTATTATTTAGACACTAATATACGAACATTTTCCCCGGCATCCAACCTATCTTATTATATTCTATCTATCTTATTTTCCCTATTCCCTTTATTCCCCATTTTCTAAACCTGTGATTTTAAGTTACGGGGAGGGGATGTGGTATCCAAGTTTAAACTAGGAAAAACTGAATTACTTTTTCGATTTGGTGGAGGTGGGCACATTTTTCATACTCTTCTAACTCCTGGAAGAAATGAATTGATAATTTAAAGGATGTGTGAAGTTCTTGGGATGAGTAATTTTTAAGAATTTCAAAACTTTCCATGTCTTTTAGATTAAAATCTGCGATGTACCCCCATGCTCTAACGTATACAATGTATTCACTTGCATTTTTCACGTCGTCTATGTCAAAATCTTCATCTGCGCGTTTAACCAAAGAAATTAAACTATCATTAAATTCTAAATGATTAAATATCATTTTTTGAAACATACCCAATTTAAAAGCAGGAGAATCCTGGACTTTTATTAATTGTTCTACCATTTTGGGTGAGGTTTTTCCTTCACCAATTTGAGAAAATAAATTAAATATTTTTTCAGGATCAATCATTTTTTACTCCCCACTAATTGAGAAAATGCTTGTTCCGCGGCTTCACCTTTATCTATTTTTGGATTATTGGAAATTATAGATGAAGTTATGTTTCTCCATTCATCAAAAAACCCCAAACTATGAGATTTATAACCATATTCTTCGTATAACTTATAATCGTGTTCCATCATATTATTTTTAAGGGGTCCCTATATGTTAATAAATATTAATACTCAGATTGAAGATCACCATCGGTTACCTTTCTAGTATTTGTTACTTGGTTATTATAAATTCTTTCTTGTAAGTTTTTTGATAATTCGTTTATATCACGATAAACATTTTCAAATTGTCTACTAGAAGATTGGTTTATTTCTCTAAAATTATCATCAGATAATCTTAATGAGTCATCAAACCTTTTGTCTACATATAAAGAATACTTGTCAACTCTGGAGTCAACAATACCCCTTACATCACTTTCGGTAATATCATTTGCTTCGATGTTACTCACAACTGTCTCTAAGTTGTGGATTTGTTTTAATTGTTTTGACACAACACTCACCAACCACCCTACTATGAATAGAACGGATACTGATACTGCACCAACGATAAAATAAATTGTTTCCATAATTGTTTTTGTTTTTGTTTGGGACCCCTATAAAATATAGGATAATATAAATAAAAAAAGGGTGATAGCCAAGCTATCCCCTTTAATATAAAAACATAATTTGTACTCGAGGCGGGACTTGAACCCGCACGAACATTACTGTTCAACGGATTTTAAGTCCGTCGTGTCTACCAATTCCACCACTCAAGCATTTTAAGGGGGCTTCACCTTTATAGCGCGCTTGCAGCATCAAGGTCCCAACCAAATCAATCCGTCGATTGTATTATTTGGATATTACGTTTATCTCCCCCTATTAGAGTTAATCTACTTTTTTAAGTTGTTCTTCAATAGCTTCTATATCAATTTGAAGATGAGCATATTCATCTACAATACTATGTGCGTTTGGATTATTTGGATGATATTTCCATACCTTTTCTTGTAATCCCATTAAAAATGATAACTCATTAATTAATTCTATTTTTAATTCTCTATTTTTTCCCATAACTTATTATTTTATTTATATGTAATATACGAAATTTTCTTTAAATATCCCAATCTTCTGTAGCTATCTGCAAAGCAAGTAGAGGTGAAGATTTTGGAAAGTCCTTCATTTCTTTTAATGCTGTATAAAT
>TARA_R110001592_G_scaffold104354_1_pt1 | contig 23043 bp, 28 predicted proteins | sample TARA_R110001592 | Tara Oceans TARA_R110001592 (sample SAMEA4398387) | marine metagenome | biome: Polar Biome; feature: [SRF] surface water layer (ENVO:00010504); material: water (ENVO:00002006), including particulate matter (ENVO:01000060) such as... | depth 5 m | reverse complement strand
CGCCCCTTGCATTTGCATAGTCGTTTCTTGTTAGCCCAAGGACCAACTTCTTTTCCGCATTTTCTACATATTGCTAATAATCTAATTCCATTACTCATCTGTTTTCACTTCCTTTTTGTCGTCGTAGTCAAATGTCGTTCCAAGAATGTAGTCCATAGCACGCTGGGCTTTGCTGCCAGCAGATATGAGCATCTTTGGGTTCGACTGTAATCTTTTGAGCCAATTGGCTATGTATGAGACCTGGTTTTCTAAACCATCCTCAAGTGCTTCGGTTGGAAGAATGTTAAAGTGTCTGCATAATAGTGATGCACCCATCTCCGCAACCAATTCCTCGAATGCGTAGTCTTCGCTGCCAAAGCCGGAACCCATCTTGCGTGATAGTCGCTTACGGTGGCCCGTTGCATGGACTGACTCATGTAGAAGCGTAGGCATGTAGGCATAGCCACTTGGGAATGCTATTTTGTCTGGCATTTGAATGTGGTCTGTGGCATAGCGATAGAAGGCTCGTGTGCCGCCGTTATCAAAGGTAATGCCTTCGGCTTCCATCCAATCGTAAATCTGTTGTTCGATTGCTTCTTGGCGTTCGGTAAACTTAGGCAATTCATCTTCGGTAGGTGGTTCTACATAAGGTGCAGGAATGTTGGTTTGGCTTCGACCAAAGACCCTAAACCACTTAAGGATAGGTATGCGTGATTCCTCACCGGTTTCTTTGTCCTCCTTCTTAATGATTGTAAAGTAAATCACGGTATGAGATGACGAACCCTTTTGGACTCCGTAGTATTCGGTTGCTTTCTTGAAGCGTTTGCCTTTACCATCCTCGGCCCATTCCCACTCATCATTGGCAACAGCGTGTTTGCGACCAACTTCGGCCCATTGTTTGTATGATGCAAACTCAATGTCTATACTTGCAATAGACAGGTAGAATTGATTGACACCACGGTAAGGTTTGCCAGATGCAACATTATGTGCAAGACCAGTAGTGCATTTAGAAGTATCCCAAGGTTTTAACCACGGCTTCTCACCGGATTTAATTGCCTTCATTACTGCGTCTGCCATTTCCTGGACTACTTTATCTCGTGCGATTTTTGATTTGCTTGTCATGATTTTTCCTCCCGTTTCCGGTAATTGAGTATATGCGCCCACACTATATAAACATGTTGCTGGCATTTCTTAAGCTTTTTTCGATAAAACATTTTTGTAAGACTGCAAGAGGTTTTTTGTCGAAGATTTTTTAGACGGGTAAGATTGGTTTGCCCACACAAGGCAAGATTACTTGCGAGCGTAGAGTGTAATGTATAAGACATAGTAAAATAACCACCTTAAATTACCAGAACCTCTTGTGATTCCGGTCCATCGTCTTAAAATAAGCTGCTCGAAGATGGTGTGGAGCTGTGCTTGTAGGCACGGTTTGAAGATTGTCGCAGATTTGCTCGCAGGCGAATTGTAAGCCCAACCACATGATTGAGTCGTAGATTTTACCGCTGCTTCCATCGGCAAATGCTTCTTGGTGTTGCGGAGATTTCTCCCACTTCTTGATTTTGAGCCTATATTTGGTGAAGGCAACATTGGTGCATACCTTAAATATAGTCTGTGCTTGTGGGGTATTCCTTAACTCATTCCACACATGAAGATGTGGCATTTGTTCAAGGATGCTATCATGGTCGAGCATGTCTTCAACATACTCAACGAAGTATGATTTAAGCATCATCTTGTTTACCACCATCGTCAGGCATAGGTAAGGCGCACTCGCCTCCGCATAACTCACACATCTTGCCAACCACCCTTGCGCTGCAAATTGGCTAATGCCTCGGCGTTTATCGACTTGGCTGCCGCTTCATCCTTGAGAGTCCACTCGTGATTTTCCTGAGCAATTGTTGCACAGTCACTTATTTGGTGGAGAGCAGTTCTAAGTCGCTCTACTTCTTCACGCAAACTCTCGACTTCTGCGTGTAGTGCGTGTGCTGTCCGAACCCTCCGCTTGATTTCTGCGAGGTGTGCGTCACGCAAACTCTTGATTTCCTCGAGAGCAAGCTCGTTTGCTTTAAGGATATGGTGCATAGAAGGGTTGTTGAAAAGAGGCACTTGGTCTTCTACCTTACTCATTTCAGGTATTCCTTCTTCTGGAATGCAGGTTGGCTCACCCATCAAATGACCCAACTCATCGGTTGGCTGAGAAAAGTATTGGCAGATAGGTTTTTGGAAATACCAAGCCGAAAAAGGGCGACCGCAGGCATAACACATCTGACCTCCGTATTCGTAGTCTGGCTCATGTGCGTTACCACTGTCTTCATCTTCCATCAATAATCACTCCTTGGCATTGGGAAGTGGCCGTCGGCACGAGTAAGCTCGTCTTTATACCAAGCTGGCTGTGCATCGTATGCTTCGCCATGTGACCTTTTCTTGGATTTGGGACATAGGAGTTGCTTGGCTTCATCCCAGTGGTGTTCGTCTTGCCAACCAATAGGAAGATTGTGTTTTACAGCAAACTCATCAAAGGAATCGAAGGTTTGGTCGCTAAGGTCATCGAAAATCTCGTAGGCAATAATCTTCTCACCGCATTTGTAGCACTTACGCATAGCAGTGGGACAAGCATACATATTCAACTTAATATCCGTGTCGTTGAGTGTTCTCAAAGTGACCCTTTGAAGCTCGTATTCAAGTCCGTAGTCATCCTCGTCATCCCCCGCTCGCCATTCGGTAACGAAGTCGTGTCCGTAGTGTGCAAGAAGTGAAGATTCCTGATACTCGGCAATCATTTTCCACTCGTCTGCCCTAATATCCTTTTCGGTCTTAAGGGGTTTGTGTTCCTCGGCTGGTCGGTTTTTATTATAATAAGCCACTGAGTAATTTAATTCCTCGAGGTGGTTATCAATCGCTTCTTTCAAAAAGTTATTTTGTCTCATATTTTTCATCTCCTTTAATTATCATCAGGCCAGCAATAAAAACAAGTACAGCCGACAAAACAGAAAGGGTCTTGTCGTGCTAATTGTTTCTTCTTACTGATACCTGGAGTAGCAAACTTCACACGAGAACCATAAGTAAACTTACAAAGTCCACAACGCTCGTATGTATGTCCGAAGACATTTTGGGTAATGAAGACACCTGGTGACAGGCATCTTCGGCAGGCTATTTTACTTCTTATATTTCGTAGTGTTGTCATAATTTTTCCTCCTCGCTTAGTATATACGAGAGTGTTTTTTTGGATGCGACAAGTAATTCTTGTCCGGTGTAGAGCCAAGGGCGACGGCGAACCGAGACCCACTCTTTTGATAGAGCAGCCTTAAGCTCGGAAGATATATCCGTTAACTCAAGTGAAGCAATCATGCCGTTGGCAAGCGCACAGACATTTTTCTCACTCATAGTAAGGTGTCTCCTGGTCTTCTACAAAGGGAAGGAAAGTGTGTCGAGCACTGAGATTCTTGCTGAAGGTAAAACCACGGGGGATATATCCCTCGGGGTAATTCGAGTTAACGGTGTCGTCTCCGCCGAGTTGGTCGTAGCAAGGTGTGAATGGTGGGTTTTTCTTGAGTGTGTTGTATTCAAGAACAAGCGCATCAGCTTCCTCACGGGTAGCACAGGAAGTCCACTTGACGAATGACTCGGACCAATAATACCAACCTCCTTCTTCGGAGCCACCATATTGCTCGTCGGAGGAAGTAATCATAACATAGTGAAGTCGAGGTGCGCCGTAGACGAAACTTGTTCTTCGGAACTCCATTCGTTCATACTGACGGAAAAGCATATCCTTGAGTTCGGCCCACATCTGGAAGTCATGCGCTTTAAGCTCCTGTGAATCGGTTGAGGGGTTGTGTGTAGTATGAGGTTTACTGCATAGATACTCGTCGAGCTTCATCTCGGACCATTCATCTTCAGTCATTCCCCTTCTTAGAGGCTCCATATTACGCCAGTCGGCTTGTGTGCCCATCTGGTGAAAGTGCCAATTTTTCATCTCGCATAGTGTCGGCTTCGGTGTATCTTGTTTTTCTTGCATCATAGGTTCCTCCTTACAAAGTCGAAGCCACAGGTATAACACAACCATTGTGGCTTGAGTTTGGAGTTGTAAGACGGAATACACCGTTGAAGGTTCTTGGAAGGTATTGAGCAGGCTTCGCAGATAGTCTTCCTATCTACGCTCATGCCTAATTTACCAAGCATTTCTTCTAATAAATCCTCTCTTGGTTTCATGCAACCACCTCGAAAGTAACTACTTGGAATCCATATCGTGAAGTCCAAGTGGTGAGTCTTTTCTTGTTTAGTGCAAACGAAGCACAAGTATTTTCAGCATTGAAGTGCAGGTGCGTAGGCGTCTGGGTAATAGTATAAGTCCTTCGCTTCATGCAATCACCTCTCCACATGAACGGCAAGATGTCGGATGACAACCGGAGTGTCTTGGAACGGGTTCCTCGCAAATACAATCGTCGCTCAATACAATTCCCCCGAGAACCATTGTTGGAGAATACCTGCCGATGCGGAAGCTTTCTTGGCATGTAGGGCATGGTGCTTGGCAATCTTCAACTGGGCAACAACAACTTCTAATTGTCCGTGGTCAGATAAGATGTAGGCAATGGCTGCAGTTTGCGCTTTGTAAAGAGCATAAACATCGCCCATGTGCCGAGATGTTTGGCCGAGATGAACTCCGACCTGTTCTGTGAGACCTTCCGCAATTGTGCTTCGACCGCCCCAATAAGCAATCTTGTATCGGGTGTGCCATGTGCCACCGGTATACTCGAGGCCGGTGCCTATCTCCATCCAATAGCATGAATCTTTCTTGTCAATAACAACTGTAAGTCCGATAGGTGCATCGAAGAGGCACACATCATATACACTTACACCACGAACCTTCGTTCGAGTGTGGGGCTTCAAGGTCAATAGTTTTTCTGCATCATATTCCATATCTTCATCTCCATATTTTTGAGTCATCTTAAAGGTGGGGTAGCGTGAGACGCATTTCGTCGCCCCGAGTTTCGCCCGCCCATGTCTAAGGATATTCATACAACTATATAACAGTGCCGGTTGGGGCCAGTTGTTTGCATCACCTATAACTCATTCCTTCGGGCACCAAGTTAATTCTCGCACTGAATGTTGATTTTACTTATGTTTTCGGAGAAACCAATATAGATGTTGGAGAAGTTCTGTAATAACAGACGCTTATCTTATTTTAAGACGATGCAGAAAAATGACAAAAGGGGAGGGCGAGATAAAGGCATAAGACCTACCTCCACACTATCTTCGAGCGTTTCTTTCAGTTTGCGAACATTTTCGACTTATTTATCTGGATGAAGGTTTTTGAATGGTTTTCGTGCATCTTAAGTTTTTCTGCGAATCTCAACTTATTTGGAGGAGACAAATAAAAAAAGCCCCCACCTCGCCTTAGCGAGATGAGGGCGCTTACCATCGTTGAGTGGGAGCACACCGCCCGAGTTATCTGCGGGGGTGCGAGTTAACGAGACATTCGAGGACTTGCCTCAAAGACCGAGAGCGAGGATTTCTGCTTGGAGCGCAGCAACCTCCGCCAACTTCTGGGCGGAGACTTCAGCTCGGAGCTTCTTTTCCTCGGGTGACAAAGCCTTAAGGTTGCCTGCCAGTGCAATCTTGATGCGTGCAGTCTGAGTTGCACTGTCAAGAACGAACTTCTGGTAAGTTCCTTGAGCCTTTTTCTCAGCAGATTGAGCACTTGCGTATTGCAAGCACACTGCGTCGAGGGCCACTTGCATAAGCTGCAAGTCTTCGGTATTCAATGTCAAGGTGCCGTCAGGTGTCTTACCGGATTCCAGTAAGGCTTCTTGCATTTTCAACTCAACATCGAGGGGTCTCTTGACACAATCTGCCAAGAAGTCTCGGGCACGCATTCTCATCTTATCAATCTCGTCCTTGTTAAGGGTTCGACCGATGAAGACGGGAGCTACGAGCTCTTCTTCTATCTTTGCGCTTGGCGCTTTTGCTGTTTTCTTGTTCGACATATTTTCACCTTCCATTTTTGCGCCCCATCTTCTGTTTCGGGACAGTATACCTTAGTAGGTCCAACTATATAACAGCTGGCTTTCGGGCAACTGGTTTGCATCAACCATAAGTTAATTCTCGCTATTTCGTTGAAGAAGACTGCACGAATAATCTTAAGTTTTTTTCGTATCTTAAGCTAAAAAATAAACTCGAGGCGGGGGGTGCTTGTATATAGCCACGAAGCACTGCACGATTCAGACTGCAGGTTTTCGAGCCACTTAGGGCTGCCCCGTAGGGTGTGACATAGTGACTCTAATAGAATACCGCAACCTTGGCGTCTTGCACCAATCCCAGGGTATATATGCGGTGGCGTGTATGACTTACTATGGCGGAAACCCCGACCCAACCCCCGATGCCCGACTTACGATTGACCTGCGACGCTCGCATCCCAACCAACTTGGGATGGTTCGGTGCATCGCACCCTTGTATTGAATGTGACCGACCCGTAACTGAAACCATCAATGAATCTGGTGCCGAATCCGGCGCTCAATGGCTATGTTGGCCTTGTTACACCGATTACCTCGATTTAGAACCAATTCCGTATGATTCCCTCGAATGGTCCGAATCACCTGTTTCAAAGGAAACAATCTCAAAGTATAACCTACAACCTCACGGCATCCAACAAACACTCGATTGCGGCTGTGTCCTCATGGATATGAAACACGGTGGAAAAAACATTCACCTGTGCCAACAACATAAAATCTGCATACAACCAAAAATCTTAATGTCCGAACACATCTTAGAATATTGTGACGAATGCTGCGAACTCATGATTCCTGGTGTTTCTGAACACATGGATGCTTGCTCAACATGCACGGGCGGTGCTTAAATTGCCTACCCGTCTGTGTTTCAACTGCGAAGTTTCATTCGACGCTTCCCTGGGAACCAATATCCACCCTCGGAACGACAAAATGGTTCAATGGGTCTGCCACAAATGTATTTGCTTGTGTGCCGGATGCGAACTCCCATTCCCCGAATATGAAATGACTATCACCCGACTTGACCGCAAAAACATTGACCTTTGTAACTCATGTTTTATTAAAAGGGGTGCTTGAACTTGTCCGACAATCCCTTTGCTCAATTGCGACGCACGCCCTCCACTGCGGAAATTATGGCTGCCCAATCCGATTATGCTCAATTCCTTGATGGCAACCTATGTGTCACCAAATGCTTGTGGTGTGGTAGTAAACTTACGGCTACCCCATTCCGCTCGCAGATAGTATTAGCATCTGAAACCTACAAAAGTGACTTACTATTAGGAATAGCCTGCAACACCTGCACATTCTCGGTAATAATGAACAACCTCGGTCAATCTATTAACTCGATTGCGGCCTGAATAAGGCACCCCCCACCGCATAAGACGGGCTGGCATCCCCAACTGCCATACTACAACACCAGGCGTAGCGTTGTAGACAACTCACCAATAGCCGCCCAAGTAAATACTGCATGATTCCTCATCGAGGTTTTTCGAAGGGAATTATGAAACTTAAGTTGGCCGAGGCCATAAGTATAGAAACAACGCCGTAGCTCACGGCTATCGGTGGGTATATATGGTATGGCGTGTATGTCTTAGTATGCCCGAATGGGCGGAACAACAACAACAACAGGAGGTAAAACGATATGAATAAGATAGAAAATGAAAATGAAATGGAATGCGTATTTTGTGGTAACACAAAATGCAACAAGTCCGATTGGGTGCATGATTGCCCCGATTGCGGAAAGTGGTTTTATGGTGACGATGGAAGTCAATGTATAATCGAAACAAAATGCCATGCGTGTAAAGTTATACACAACCCACAAGATGTTGGGTGCAAAACGGTGCTTTGCGAAGAAGCGGGTTGGATAAACCTTTGTAAGGATTGTCCGGTCTATAAACTTTGCATCTATTGTAATGACTATATCCATCCCGACGATGTGATAAAGGTTGGCGAAGATTACCAATGCAAACCAATGGGTGTTGAACCACAACAAGAATGTTTGCGACGGGTTCTATGCTACAAATGCGATAAGTTCGTGCATCCCGACACCGCTATGGTCGTTGGCGAAGTTACGGGCCGCCACGCACATGTATGCAAAAAAAGATGCTACTATTGATTAGGAAGTGAATCTATGAATGCGAAGACAATCTTTGAATCGGTGGGATTTTCCCCACATTAAGTCACGCCGTTGTCCCCCCTTTTTTTATCCTCAAATAGCGCAGACATAAGTTATCTCCGTCTTTCAAAAGTCTGCTCTAAAAAAACTGCACGACTGGTGAAACCATGTTTTCGTAAGGTTAAGTCCTACGCCTTGAGGTGGGCGGCGTAAGCATGTAAAACGCCCAAACTTCCACCATTCGGTAGGTATATATGGTATGGCGACAATGTGATAATAACCGGAATAGGGGGAAAAATAGAAATGAAAAACTTAGAAATATATGAAACGAATGAAAACGATAATGACGGCTTAATCATTATGCCACACGGTCAAATTGCATACGCAATCCGTGGGTATGAAGATGAGTTTTGCATGATGATGAACTTAGGAACGGACTTTGATGGTATGTGCATACCGATGGGTTATTGGATTGTCCCCGAGTTTGATGTGCCAAACCAACCCGACGACCATTGGATAATGATTGACCGTGTATCCGAGTTTTGGGTTGTAAATAACCTAATATGCTACAATTATGACGCAATCGTTGGGTGCGTCTTATACGACGGCCCATACGGATATTGAATAAAAAAAAGGTGAAATGATATGAATAAGATAGGAACGAAAAATGAATACGGAATGTGGGTCGGAAGTTGCACCCGTGGGGTCGATTTGACATGCCCCAAATGTGGCAACCCCGACTTCACCAAGATGATGACGATATATGTGGCCGACGACCAATACGGCGTCTTCCACATAGATTTGAACGAAATAAAGCGATTGCAAGGATATGAATTGTTTTGCTTTAAATGTGATGAATTAGTGGGATATTCCCTTGATAAGTCACACCCGCTACGATAATCTTAGGTGAACGGCATGAAGTTAGACAACGACCAACATACAATGGGTATAATATATGAGGTGCCGATTTTCGGCTAAGTAATTCTATAAGGTCACGAGGAAAAAAAACTGCAAGAAGATGTCTATGCTTTTTTCGAGGGGTGTGGGTGCGGGCAAGTTGGCTTGCGCCGCCGAAGGACAAATAAAAAAAAGGAACGGTGGGGGGGACTTTCACCGCCCCCCCATCGGTGTGCGTTGGGCCTTTCACCCGTTCGGATTCAATCGAATCATAGTGCGTTGCGTTGCGCCACCAAATCGTCTATTTGCTTTTGTAGGTCGGCCGCCTTTGCTACCTTTGCTTTGCGTTGCGCCTTTGTCAATGACATGTCGTTCACTTTCAAAGCGGTTGCGGTCAAATCGACGGAAACATCCGCATCGACTTTACCGGCCCATTTGTTAGTTTCCATCATTGCATCCCAAAGGGTTGACAATGTGGTGAAAACGCCCGAAAGCGTCACCCATTGTTCGGCGGTCATTTTAACCGTGCCGTCTACGCAATCCATGACTTTTTCTACGCCGTTGCGTAGGTCACGGAAACGCATTCGCATCACCGTTTTATTCGTTTCTACTTTTCCGTTGCTATCGCTATTTCCCATATTTTCACTTTCCGTGGGCGGTCTTTCCCGCCCTATTTGATGCTACGCATACTACTATATAAAGAGTTCGGACACCGGAAGGGTTATATACCCCCCCTGACTCGGCGTGTTTTTTGGAAGGAAGGGTTTGCCTTACCCAGAGAGCCGAAGTCTAAGCTGCGTTTGGCACTGGTAAGTCTAAGAAGTACTGCACGACTGCAGATACAGTTTTTCGTTAAACTGTAGTATAATCTTGTTCAAGGATTCCCATGTTAATACTGCACGATTTCGCTATTGTTTTTTTCGATATACCTACACACCGCCCGTTTGGTAACTACCGCCCCCCCCGTGCCCAAAAAAAAGGGATGGCCCGTCACGGCCACCCCAATTCCCTTTTAGCTCGAATCAACCCATGTTTACCAATTCCTGATTATCAATATAAAGATCTGGTTGAAATCATTCAATGTTATTCATTGCTTTCCATTGGGCATTGATTTGTTGGAAACAATCATCACATAGCCACATTTGAACACCGATACCGTTAGTCCGTTGTTGAATGGTAATTTGAACCACGGCATCAAAGATACATGTGTAATCGTTGGTATTGATTTTATGTGATTCGCAACGGTTGATGTCATATCCCATACCGTTCAATCGGTCGTTCATTTCATCCATGTGTTCACCGGCACTTTGTAGCGTGTCGGTGGTGTGGCGGTCGTAGGTTCGGGTTTGGCGTTTGTCATCCATATTCGGGGGATAGGCGCATTCGGGATATGCGCCGTTTCCTTTCCCGTAGGGGTAGTCGGTTGTCCCCGCTTTGGCATTGGTGGGGGACATCACCACGGTTACGGTTTCACATTCAATTGGATGCATCACCGGATTCCGTTTCATCATCAATAACGCCCATCATCAAAGCATCACGGCTTTCAATCAATGCACGGATTTGTTCATTCAAATCATCGGCCTTTGTAGCCCGTGCTTTCAATTGTGCCTTTGTCAATGTCCTTTCTTTAATGTCAATCAACCAATTATCAATATCGGTCAACACGGATTTGTCCGTGCTACCGACCCAATTATTCAATGTCATCAATTCGTTCCATTGGTTACGCATTGCCGTCAAAACGATGATTGTATTAACCCAATACGATGTTGATGCCAACAAATCTTTACTTTGATTTGTCAATGTGTATTTGACATCATCCCATTTACCCATGCCAATTTGAATGCATGTGTTTTCTAAACCGTTCAAATAGTCACGGATTCGCATACGAATCCATGTTTTATTGGTTTTCTTTGGGATGTGGACTTTTGGTCCACCAACGACGGTTTCTACCGACAATATAGCCACGGACATCATGATAAACATGATTCCGATTCCGATTTCTAATGTGTTAAACATGGTTCGCACCAATTGAAACCAACCTATGTTTGGTTATAAAGGCATCGCCAAAAACAACGAATAGGGCACATTTACATCGCCTACCACCAGATTCTATTTTCTATAATTTTTTTAGAAAGTATCATTATATATGCACGATTAACATTACTCTAAATAAACAAAGCAACAATGATAGTGCATGTTGAGATGCTCAATATGCTTTTATAATGGGGAACGATGGCTTGTTGATGGTGTCGTTTTTGAAATGGAAACCTCGTCGATTTACTACGAGTTTCAATGTCCTGAGTGTGATTCACTCGATATTGAGATTCTAATTTCCAAAGATGATAAATCTTCCAGACCCTGACGAATTACCGCCCCAAGATGTTCCTGACGCTGTATTTGTAGCCATAGGCAATCTTCCCGATTCAATATGAGTCATTTGGTCGATAGCATGTGCAAATGCCATAACTGTGTCATTGTGTCTTCCAACATCAATAATGTTTCCTTCTTTCCATACATGAGTATCTAATTCATCTAATAAAATATTAACGACCCTACGGGTTTCATCGTCACCATAGGGAAGCACTACTTTCTTTTGCTCGAACCAAACACGGAGGCGATTCATCAATCCTTGTTTTAACGCACGGTTTGATACCTTGCTTTGTCGATAATCAACCGTTATCCCCTTTTGAATCAATAGTGACTCATAGAGGCTTTGAAAACCTACATCTTCTGCAGCAATAGGACACTTAAACTTTTTAGACCATTCGCCCATCATATCAGCTTGCTTATCCGGTGCAAAGTCATTCCTACGCCACATATTAACAAAGTGAACAAAACCTTGTTCATCCTGACGCAAGACAACCATGACAGTATAATCTTGTCCTAATCCTTGCGAGGGGTCAAACCCTATCATGTATCTACCTTCTTGTTTGTTATCCCAGCGGATTACATCATTGACATTCATATTTGCACGAGTATGTTCCCTACGGAATGCTTGTGCCTCATCATCAACCACTTTACATAGATATTCCTGGGTAAAAGCCAATTCACCGATAGCGGTTCTTTGCTCCATTAAAAATGCGATAGGTCGTTGTTCTTCCCAAAGAGCAATAGGGGCAATAGTCTTATCTGCTTTGTGTTCCTCCCAATTAGGAATTGCCGAGGTAGTGGTAGACTTCCACACTGCATTTGACAACATCTCCGTATGGTAAAGGTCAGTCATAGCCATAGGTGTTCCGACAACGAAAATAGAAGTCCCAGGGGATAACATAGGTGTGATTTTCTTTCTAAACCAATGTCGAAGGTTATTTGGCGATTGGTCTCCTATGTCATCCAGTACATCGTCAAAGACAATACGAGCTGGGTGTTCACCACGAATTGCAGCCCCTACTCCGGTTGCTCGAATCCAAGAACCGTTGGTAAAGTGGATAGAGTGTTTAGTCCCCCTCTTTGGGTCAATAAGTTTTCTTAACTGTGGGTGCCGTTTCATATCTTCACGGATTTCTTCTAATCGACGCATAGCAAGGTCTTTGCTTGCAGAAAACAACCAAGTAGTAAAAGGCTTATCACGCCACTTTTCAAACAAACAAGACCATAGCACTGCAACTCTAAGTGTAGTAGATTTTGAGTGGTCTCGTGGTGCAATAATACAAACACGGTGAACATTTACATCTCCCCGCTCGCCATATAATTCCATCCACTTTTCTATGTGGTCTCCCCATGAATACCCAAGCCATTCATAAAAATACTTTGGGTCTTGCTTTGCCCGCCGTAGGGATAGTGATTGCGTCATGTCTCTCATAGAACTCGTTTCTCCCTTACTACCCTCATTGTCCCACAGTATTTTGGCCTCTTTTCTTTTTTACACCAAACCTTGTGTGAGCTTCCACGATATATTGCTTCATAACCACAATTAGAACAACGCCTTAATTTAGGCCAGCGAATGCCGCCATTATTTTTCATATCAATGTCCTCGAACAGGACTAAAGATACTTCCAATTAAACCAAGTTGCTTATCAATAATGTGTGCTGCGAGACCAGCCTTTGCTGTTGTATAACCAGCTCGGTAGTGGTATCGGTCGTGACCTGCTAATGAGGGGAGTTGAATAACTAATCCACCATCCATTTCATAAAGAACTTGGTGGTGCAAATGTCCGGTAAACCAAATGTGGCTTTCTGTTTGACCCCAAAGAACTCGTTGTTCTTTTGACATTAGAGTAGGGAGTTTTTCCTTTTTAACTGAATCACCATGACAGAAACCAAGTAAAGTGTTTCCATATTGAGTATAGTGTCTTGTTTTTGGGTCAAGTTTTACACTAACATCATCAACATTCTCATAAGCCGCAGACAAATACAACATTAGAGCCAACGCACTATGTCGGTCATGGTTTCCAGTCATAAAGACAACATCAACTGGAGCCACTTGCCTTAATAGGTCAATATGCTCACGGGCTAATTGACAACCGGTGATTAAGATTTCAGCTGGACTACCGCACATATCCTGTGGTGTGCCACGAGTAGTAGTGCCTAAATCGTTATCAACATGGAACCAGTCTGAACCTGTTGAAATGATTATTTTTTCTGGGCGAGCAGGTAGCCATGATATGATTTCATTTGTTCTATCAATCAATCGAGAACGGGCTTCTTCAAAATTATAAGACACACCTACTTCATCGACCCAACCATATTTACCCCAGTGAAAGTCAGTGGGGGACATAATAACGGCGAATGGGTCTTTAGCGTCGGAAAGTTTAACCTTTGGCACTTTTTTTGGTGCTTTTTGTAATTGTTGTAGCATTAAACCGTATGTATCTTCAAAATTAAACCACTTTTCGGCTGCATCTGATATTTCCTTCCACTTTTTCTTTTCATACTTTTTGTAAATCTCACGGCGATTCCTAAGAACAAGGTCATCCACAAGTTCTTCGTTATCATTTGCCATGATTTCTTCATCCGTAAATGGAAGCATGTCATGAGTCCATGCGTGTATTCGACGGTATTCATCAAACCAAGCACGAGGAAAATTAAACTCACGGGCTATTTCATTGATGGTCGCACCTTTACTTGTCATGTTTGAGTAGGCTGCTTTCATACCTCGGTGCATATCACCAGCAATAATCATGTTTTCTCCAGCTGCTTTAATGAAAGTAATATATGTGTCCGTAGACTCGTTATAATAAAACAACGACTTTTCGTAGACTTTATCGTTTGTAGCCTCGAGCATGTCACGCTTGTAGCGATAAATTAACGCCTCCCATCCCTTATGTGTTCTTTCTGGGTGTAGCATAGTCAGTTTTTGGGCCATAGCGGTTTTGCTGCCATTTAGGTTTAACGGAAAGTCTTCTAATAGTGCCTCGATTTTGTTATAGTCGTCGTGCGGTTTCTGTCCCATACTACACGGTAGGGACATTCCCCTTATAACCGTTTCAGTGGATAAACATTTTATTCTTTACCGACACGGTATAAAAAAATAATGTGGGTCTGTGGTGTCTTTACTTTAATTATTTATTGTTGCTTATAGGTATATGAAAGAATATACTACTGTCTCTTATACTGTTCTTTCCATATTACCTAAGAAGAAATAATAAAGAATACACTTTACTGGGTCTGTCTATCGTTTATTTCATTTGTCTATATACAAAAGAATAACCGTATGGGTTGGGTTCAAATACACCTACGCTTATTTGAACAGCATGGCGAAGCAGTCAAGGCTATCAAAATTGTTCAGCCGAAAGGCCGTTACTGCTGTAGATGAATTGCCAAATAAAGCAATGACTGTCGGCAACAGAAAGGCCAGACCAACAGAAGTGTTTGGTGGTCTAAACGATGTTTTACGCTCTACTGACGACTTAACCCGTTCGGCCCGTGCCCGTTCGACCTATGATGAATACGACCAAACCTTTGACCTATTCGATAGCATGGTTAAATTAGACCCCGAATTAAACGGCGCTGTGCGTTCTGTTTCATTAACTGCTAATAACTACATCATTGACTACAAAGGGGCTAAGAACGCACGCATTCGCAACGCAATAAAGGAATTGGTTCACCGGTTGGACTTTGACGACATTATGATTTCTGCACTACGCAATTTAATGGTCTATGGTAATGACATAAACAAACTTGTAGGTCGAATGGGTGAGGGAATCACAAAGGTTCAATCTCTACCAGCAAAACAAATCACTATTATGGATAAGCGAGTAGATATTCGAGACATAACCTCTACCGGTTATACCGGACACATTACCGAGGACAATCCAGTAATGAGTGCAAATTACTACCTTTTCCGTGAAAACAAAGTAGATACTCAAGTTTTTGATGCCGACGAAGTATGGCATATCAAGATTGACTATCGTTCTAATTGGTTTCGAGACCGCTTGGGCCGTTGGAGTTATGGTATTTGGGGAGCGTCTCGCTTTTCCGCACTAAAACAACCTATACGAGCCAAGTATAACAGCATCAATAATCGTGTTGCATTGGAAGACAGTTTGACAAAGCAATACATTACTATCGGTATGGAAGCCGTTGCACATATTACCGACCCAAACGAACAACAAGAAAGACTAAAAAGTATTATGAACGATGTTGCTAAATTGCTTGAAACACTTGATGGCGACCAAATCCCTATTCTACCTGACTATGTTCAAATTAACCATGTAGATTTAAGAAACGCAATCCCTGACGCATCATCATTCCTTGATTCGGTCAATGCCGATATTGCTGCCGTTCTGCATGTTCCCCGTGTAGCATCGGGTCAGGAAAAGGGTTCTACCTTTGCTGCTACATACAATGCAAATGTGTGGGCCGTTTCTGCTATCACCCGCCTACAAAGCGTTCTTGCACAATCAACGCATGAATTGTTTGGTCGCCATCTATCCCTAATGGGAATACCATTCAAACATGACGACATACCTAAAATTAAGTTTCAACCTATCGACGAGGAAACACCTCTAAATAGAATGCGTCGTGCAACACAAGGCTATGATAGTGGTATTCTTTCATCGGACCAAGCACTACATATTGTTGGACTAATAAACGACAAAAAAGCTCGAAAGGGTGGTGGAGAAAGTGCAACAAAAGGCGAAATGCCTCGTGAAAACTCATTTGAAAATGAATCTAAGCCAACAAAGGAAGAAACCGACCCTGACAGCAAATAGATTAAAACAAGCAACCAAGATAAGAAGATAAAGTGGAGAGATATAAGATGACAAAGAAGACCACAAACAGCTTCAACGACCGAATGGTTTCAAAGACAGTCATTCCTGCAATTTACCTTTGGCTTTTATCTTGTGGTGCAGTAGTCGGAATGGGTATTTGGAAACCAAATATCGTTCTTGAAAACCTTGATGGGTTTATCGCACTTATCGCTATCATTGGTGGCGTTGCAGGTCCGGCACTTAGCACCGTTCTCCGTATGTGGGAATCCGAACAAACAGTTGAAATTGATAACATGGGTGTTGAATTAGAACACGAGCGAAGCCGTGATGAAGAACAACATAAGGCTTCTATGATTCGTGGCAAAGATGAACATAGCCATCGAATGTTTATCGAAAAGTCTGAACAAGAACACATTCACGAGGTTGAAAAGCACCAATTAAATGTAGTGCGAATTGAACCTGACCATAAATTAGGGGATGATGATTTTGAGTGATATTAAAATACATGAAGTAGAAGCCCTACAAATGGGAAAGCCTGGGAAAAACGACCCACGAAAGACTCCCGCTAAACCCTCGGAACGACGAAAGGGTTCTAAAAAGAATCCCCCTGGCTCGGCAAAGAAACCCAACAGCTCTATTAGCATGAGCAAAGAAACCGAATCCAAACTTCGGAACATGATGACTGAACATAATAAAAAAGGCAAAGGCAGCAAAGCGAGCATGGGGATGCTAAAGTCTGCATTTCGTCGTGGGGCTGGTGCTTTCAGCACAAGCCATGCTCCTAATATGTCACGCTCAGGGTGGGGCGTTGCCCGAGCAAAAGCCTTCATATACCTCTTGCGAAACGGAAGACCAAGCAATCCAAATTACAAGCAAGACAACGACCTATTGCCTAAATCACACCCAAGAGCAACCGACGAAACTCGCAGGGATGAAGAACAACTCCAAGTTATTGCCAGCATGGAAACCCTCCAGGCTGCCAAGTATGGAGGTAAAACCGTTACCATCAATAAGCCTTTCCGAACCCCAGGTGAACGAAAGAAGTTTGGTGTCTATGTCAAAAACCCTGCTGGTAAAGTAGTCATTGTAAGATTTGGCGACCCCAACATGGAAATTAAGCGTGATAGCCCAGCACGAAGGAAAAGTTTCCGTGCTCGCCATCAATGCGATACTGCCCCTGGCCCTAAGACAAAAGCCCGTTATTGGTCTTGTCGTATGTGGGAAGGCGGTAAATCAGTAAGCAAACTCACATCATCAGAACAAGATGTAGAGGCGGGATATGGAATGAAAAAAGAAGAAGAAGAAGTTACTGCGGTTAAACCACCTACACCTAAAGGAAGCGAAACTCATGATGAATACATGGAGCGTTGCACAGGTATGGGTAACTCAAATGATGTTTGTATGTTGGCTCATAAAGGGCATACATTTAAGACTGACGAAAAAGAAGCAGGATATGGAATGTCCCTTAAGAAGAAAGCAAATGTTGAATATGTCTTTTTTGAAACAGAACTCACCGAGGCTATTGCCGTAGTCCAAGCAAGCGGAGAAACGATTGTTAAAATTAGCGGTGTTGCTTTCCACGAAGGTATGAATAAAAACAAGTGGCAAATTACTCGTGCTGGTGCCGAAAAACTTCTTGAACAAATGATTGGCTCCGATTTAACACTAAACCACCCACCTACCAAAGAAAAAGGAATTGGTTTTACTCGAAACATGGATGGTGGCGTAAATGATGCCGTAGTAGGTATTGTTACCGAAGCAAAGATTGTTGATGTTGCTAACGACAAATATGAAGTCCACTATGTTGCCGAAGTAAAAAGAACCGAATTGTTCCCCGCATTAGAGTCCGGTCTATGGACCCGAGGTAACTACGGTGTTTCTATCGGCGGCTATGGTATTCCTATCGCCACTGCAGAAGACGGTGCAATGACTTTTGAGGCCGATTTTACATTCGACCACCTCGCAATAGTCCATAAGCCAGCTTATGACCGAGCAACAATAGAGGTTGTTGAAAAGGTAGAAGCAACTGAAGCATTCATATACCAGTCCATGAGTAACGATAAGCAATCCGAAGGGGAATTAACCATGAGTGACGAAATCGAAAATATGGCTGCCGAACTCGAAGCTGCACAAGCTTCTTTGATTTTAGCCAACGCAACAATCGCAGAAAACGAAGCACGGGAAGCGTCTATTTCAGAAGAAGCCCGTCTACAACTTGTTCAACAAGCATCTGACCTCGGATTAAACGGTCACGAAGACCTTTCGACCGATACCATTACCTCTTTGATTGCATCGTGGGAAGCATCCCGCCCAGAACCAGTCGTTGAAAAGGTTCTTGCAGAAGCAACCCCAGCACCTGACAGCATGGTGTCCGAAGTTGTTGAAGCAGCAACCGCACCAAAAGAAGTCGTCGCCAATTACCTAAACGGTGAAATGGTTGAAACTGACGCTTCACTTTACGCTCGTGTTTGGAACTCCCTTGTGGCTTCCTACAACTCCGGAAACTTCTCAATGAACGCAGACGGACAAGCATACACATTCGAGCAAGCCGTTGAAAAAGGTTTGCTTAATACACAACGAGGTGAATAAATATGGTAGCATTTGGAGGGGTAGACCCACGGAACGGAACATTGAAAGACGCAGAAGTTATTCGAGGTATCGGAAGAATCCTTACTAACGATAGCACGAACAACAAATTGATTGAAAACACGGCAACATCTATCTCTATCGGTGTTTCTGCTGGCGAATCCAGTCGAGACCCAGAACATGTGTTTGAAACTGCATCTGCAACAGTCGCTTTCTTCCCACTTGGCGGAGTTCTAATGGTTCAATCTGAAGCATCAAAGACATACACCACAGGATGCCTCGTCTACGCAAAGGCAAATGGCCTCGCATCCCCTACCGCTAACTCCTCAAAGGTTCTTGGAGTCTATGTAGGCGAAGGACAAGCAACCGGCTCGGCTCTTTTGGCTACCGGCAACGACAGCACTCTAACCGAGGGCGAACTTATTCCAGTAATGACTGCAGGAGCAGCCACCGCTTGATACTAAACAATGGAGATGAAAAATATGGCTAACAAATCATTAGAAGAAGTACTGAACATTCAAGCAGCCTCCGGTCCTTTCGGAACTGGCGACGCTGTGATTCAACAAGTTATGCGTGACTTTATTCAATTGGAGTCTTTGAGACTTTCAATCGGAACCGACCTCGTTGGTGTCCGAAGCGTTCCTTGGCTCGAATACAAGTGGTATACTGCAGGAGTCGGTTCTTTCAGTTACCCAATTGACGACGCAGCTGTTGTCGATGCAACGAAAATCGGAACCAAGTCTTACACGGTCAAACTCGAAAAGGGTATGGGCCGAACAACCTTCCTCGACACCGTGAAACTTCGTGGTGAATCTTTCGAGAACATGGACCGCCAACAACTCGCTATCGCAAAGGGTCGTGCAGATGTTATTGACGCACACATTCTTGACAAGCTCCTCGCTGGTGCTGGTCAAACCCTCGCTGCAACCGGAACTGGTTTCAAGGGCGCTAACGGTGACGCAGAAATTGACATTCTAAAGAGTGTGGACTTGATTTTCGCAAACGCTCGTGTTTCCGGCAACGAATCCCTCGCTTTGATTCTACCTGCTACCCACAAGTCGGCTATGAACTCGACCACGCTTTACGGCAATGTCGTTCAATCCCTTTCGGAGCGTCTTGGCGGTCAAATTAACCTCAAGGTTTACTACACCCGTGACAGCGACTTTGCTACAACCGGACTTCTTTTGGTTCCTGGTGCAGAAACCGCAGAATTGTTTACCTACAACGGACCTGGTGTTACAGAAACTGAACTCACCCGTATTCCTGGTGTTGGATTCGATTACCTACTTACTTCCTACATGGGTCTCGTCATCCACCAACATGATGATGGAGCCGATGCTTTGAAGAATAACAGAATCGTGAAAATCACCGGTATTTGAGGTGATTTAGTATGGCACGCACACTAACCCTTAACGCAACATACGCCCTCGGTGACGGGGACAACGCATCTTCCGAATCACAAGGTGGCATCTTTACCGCTGCATCTGGTCTTTCAACCGTAATCAATGGGTCAGCTCCAACGGGCGGTATTGAATATGTTGTCGCATCCTATCTCGGAGCCAGTAACAAGGCAAAGGGTGTCTATGTCGAAAACACAGACGCAACAAATTATGTCGTTGTCAAACTCGGAACGGGCAGTGGTGGCGGTCAAGTCGCTTCCATTCGACTCAAAGCCGGTTCTATGCTAATGCTCCACGATGACGCAGATGCTATTACCCACATTGGTTTGACTGCAAACACAGCAGCCGTATCATTTGTTCTCGGTTTCTGCGAGTGAGGCGTTTAACATGGGCGTTAATCCAAAGGAATATGTTGCCGAACTGTGCAAGGCACACGGCAAAGTCGTTCCTTCGGATGATGAATTACCCCAAACAAGAATCAGTACGGACTTGAAAGCGTTCGTTTTATCCCTTGAGGATGCACCAAAGACAAAGCCAAAGAAGAGTAGTGAAGATAATGGCAAGCAAAGTAAATCTAATAAAAAGAGCGACTAAAGACGGCATACCAACATTCGGTAATCCTTCCGTTGCAGAACTTGAACATAGACTTTCTAAATGGCGTAGCGGTCCTGGTTGGGTCGTTCGTCGCCTTCATCAAAAAGCACTCCCAGATTGGGCTGGTGTTATCCCTATTGGTGTTACTCTTTGGCTACCAAACAGTTCTTTTACTCATAGACTAATGCGAACAGGTAAAATTGTTTTAATTACTCGTAGCAAAAACCCTCCTGAAGGGGCTATTATTGTAGATAGTGAAAACGACGAGGAGGAATAATAATGACAGTAACTACAGAAAATATCCGTGATTTACTAAATCGACCTCGTGGACTAAACAATGCTACTATCAGTGAATACATTACAATGCGAACGGAGGAAGTAAACAAATTGTCACGAGGCTCCTTATATTTGGCAGCCGATTCTGTTAATGCTGTAACAACGGCACAAAAAGAATCTGCAATCAAAGCATTGGTTTGTATGGATTGTCTTGTTGTTTTAGTGAATACCGTAGCGACATTCTATCCCCAAGACGACCAAGCAGCAGTAGACCAGCGGTTTGGAGAACAATTAAAGACCTTTAGAAAAAGAGGTGAAGATTTACTTTCTATGGTTTCTGGTAAAGGTGGAACAGCATTTGTTATTGATGCTACCGATTCCCGACAACCAACAAACTCTAATGAGTCTGATGTTATCCGAAACTCACTACGAGAAACAAGCCCATACGAGTGATGCCTTATGGCTATACTAAAGTGGATTGGGGCTGCATCTACAGATTCACAAGATGTAAACAATTGGCATATTTCAGGTGGGACATCTCATCCCTCAGCATTAGGCGCAACCGATACATACATTCTAAATGAGGATGCTTTGCAGGAATGTCAATTAAACCACCAAGTTCTTGGTAATTTGGTAGTCGAAGATGGTTATGTCACCGATGGATTCCAAGTTAAGTTTAATCACGCCACACCTACCTTTATTGCTATGTCTTTTGCACATAATACTGTTATTAACTGGCAAAAATCTGCAACGGAGTTTACACACACAGGAACACAAGCAACTGGAACTCCGTGGTTTAATCAACCAATCGTTGTTGAGGGTTTATTAGAAAATGCTGGATATGCTTTGAGCACAGTTTCTTTTGTATTAAAAAATACACAAAGCACGGCTGCATATCTTCCTACTGGGTCACTATCTTCTTTTACTTTGCATAGTGGAAAATGGACTACAAATAATAACCCAAATGCAAGTGCTCTAAATACCGCACAAGGACATTCTGATACCCATAAATTAGATAGATTAAAATTAGATAGACTTCGAGTTCAAGATGTTACATGGAATCAAACACAAGTAGCGTTAGGTGACGAGTTAAAACATATTCAAGTAACATCTAATGGTGTAAGTTCCGGTTTAGGTTTAACTTGCACTAATACTTTATTAGATTTTAGTAATGTAAAATTAACTATTGATGCTAAAAACAGCGCCACTATCCCTACAAGTAACGATAGTAATTTTGGTGCAAGTAGTAATTTTATACTCAAAGTAGAAGAATTAGTTATTGGGAATGCAAATGGTGATGGGAATATCGCCAAAATATCTGCTGGGCACACACTTGAGTGTTCATCCCTTGAGATTCAATCCGGTGTAATGCTTTATGGTGTATCGGCAGCAGAAACAGACTTAGCAGCATACATTCACTGTATTGAAAAACCAATCCTACGAGGAACATGGAACTTCGAAGAAGTTAGTGATGGTATATACAAAACCGTAAAAGGTGCTTCTACAATTAGCGTGAGAAATGTTAAATCCTATACCGGACATATTCTAAGCGACTTGACCGTAGAGGGTTTAGTGAAGGAGCCTATTGGTATAACATTAACCCCTACGGGTTCAAATCCAGGTGCGGCTGGGGGTGCTGACGCAAACACCCTTTGGTTAAACAGCGGTGACTCAAACAAACTCTATCGTGGGGCAGCCGATACCGCAGGTAGTGGAGGTTCGGGTGACATTACCGGCGTGACTATTCAAACCGATTCAGGCTCAGGCTCTAAAGCCACAGATACAGGAGGCTCGGCAGACTTTTCCCTATTGGGTGCAAACGGCGTTGGGGTTACAAACAGTGGTGCTACAATTACAGCCGTTGCTGTCCCCGCAGAAATAGACCACGACGCACTAAATAACTTTGTAGCGGCGGAACATGTCGATTGGGCCGGTGCGAGCGCAGGAACAATCCACGCAAGTAACTACACCGATACTACTACCAACACTCAATTAAGTAACGCACAAGTAAGAACGGCTGTTGAAGCCGCATCCGATTCAAA